>Ga0247727_10001746_pt1 | contig 50782 bp, 49 predicted proteins | sample WisWelCaveWW1625_FD_202498 | JGI IMG/M metagenome (GOLD analysis project Ga0247727, IMG submission 202498) | Biofilm microbial communities from Wishing Well Cave, Virginia, United States - WW16-25 | ecosystem: Environmental > Aquatic > Deep subsurface > Groundwater > Cave microbial mat | place...
GCGTCAAACGCCTCTGCGGCAGCACCGTCCGGTGCCGCCGCGCAAGAACTATCCGCGCGGAATTATTCGTGCGGTTCATCGCGAGCAATCTGTTCTCGCGCTTAATCAGACTTTTTCACCAGAGCCCTTCTTTCCACAAACCTTTTAAACAGACCTCATTCTGCACGAGGCTGGGGGAAATGCATGCCTGGAGACGACGAACTCTCACTTGATTTTGGCAAGGTAGGCGACTTTTTCAAGCGCAAAAAGAAGCCCGACGCGAAAGCGCCGGACCAGCCGACGAAGTCGGCGCTGGCAGACAAGAAGGAAGAGCCGCCTGCCGCGCAGGAACAGGTATCCGCGCCTGAACAAAAGCCCGAGCCTGCGGCAATTCCTGTCCAGCACGAGTCGTTGTTCACAGACAAGCACGCGGCTGTTCCGCACGAGGAGCACGCTGCGCACAAGGCGCAGAATTCTCCAGACGACAACATCACGATTGATTTTAGCAAGATAACCACGTGGTTCAAGGGAAAGGCGCACGCGGCAAAGGATTCGGGAAGCGACAAGGAAGACCTGACTTTTGACGTGGGCAAGGTGTGGGCGTGGGTGAAGAAGAACCATTTGCTCATCATTCTCGCGCTTTTGCTCATTTTCCAGTTCGTGCCGAACAAGGCGTTCATCGCAGGCAGGGATGTTTATCTGCCCTGGGGCGGCATGCACATGCGTCTGCTCGGGCAGGAACTCCCGGCAACAATCGGCTGGGCGCAAAATCACGTGCACAGCATTCTCAAAGGACAGATTGCTGCAGGCATCAACCAGCAGTATCCGAGTTTGCCTGACGAGCGCAAGAACAAGCTCATTGAGGAAGAATGGACCAAGCTGTACGCACAGCAGGGAGCACAGGTTGAGCAAAGCATTCAGGCAATCAGGCAGCAATTGATGGCGTTCTGGCAGTATGATGCGAACGGCAGGCAGTACACGTACATGCCGGACATTGACCCGTACATTTACCTGCGCTACGCGAGAAACATCGTTGAGAAAGGGCATATTTACGACAAGCTGGGCGCGAACGGCGAGTGGATTGACGACCACATGATTGCGCCGCTCGGCTGGGGCGTGACGCCGCTGCTGCACGTGTACGTGATGGCGTGGATGTATGAAATCATGCACGTGTTCAATCCCGGCATCACGCTCATGCAGGCCGCCACGTATTTCCCCATTGTCTTCGTCCTGCTCGCGCTCATTCCCGCATTCCTGCTCGGCAGGAAGTTCTCAGGCACCATGGGCGGCATTGTCACAGCAACAATGATTGCAGTCATGCCGACCATCATGAGCCGCACCACGTGGGGCCACGCTGACTCAGACACGTGGAACGTCATCTTCCCTGTATTGCTCATTTATCTGTACGTCCAGCTGATTGACAGCAAGAACCTGAAGCAGACGCTCGCGTGGGGCATCGGTGCCGGCCTCGCGACAGGACTGTACGCGTGGGGCTGGATGGGCGGCTGGTGGTATGTCTTTGACTTCCTGCTTGCCGCGTTCGGCATCCTCGTTGCGAGCGAGCTCGCGAGAAACTGGAAGCACAAGAACAGGATTAAAGAAATCATCCGGCACCATGCAGTGCTCGGCGCGGCGTATTTCGTGAGCGCAGGCATCTTCGTGAGCTTGTTCACCACGTTCTGGGACTTCTGGAATTCAGTATTGCAGCCGTTCAGGTTCACCATCATCAAGCAGGCTGCGCACGAAAACCTCTGGCCCAATGTCTATACAACTGTGGCAGAGCTCAACCCAATTGACGTGAACGGCATTGTGAACTCGCTTGGCGGCTGGTGGTATTTCTGGATTGCCGTTATCGGCATCGCGCTCGTATTGTTCAAGCGCGAAGACGGGCAATGGAAGCTGGACCTGAAGTACGGTCCGTTGTTCGCACTCTGGATGGCAGCGACGATTTACGCAAGCACCAAGGGCGTGCGTTTCACGTTGCTTATTGCGCCTGCGTTTGCAGTGGCATTCGGCATTGCGCTCGGCAGGATTTACGAATGGGTTGTCAAGGTCGCGAGCAAGGATTTCAACCTGAACGTGTGGGTGCCGCGCGTGGTGATGATTGTCATCATCGCGATGATGCTTTCCTCGCAGGCGCGCACATCCTACGGGACTGCATTCGGCGACATTCCCATCATGAATGATGCGTGGTGGAACACGCTCACGTCAATCAAGGACGATTCCCAGCCCAATGCGATTATCAATTCGTGGTGGGACTTCGGGCACCACTTCAAGTACATCGCAGACAGGCCGGTGACGTTTGACGGCGCCTCACAAAACACGCCGATGGCGCACTGGATTGGCCGCGCGCTCAGCACGAGCAGCGAAACAGAGGCTGTCGGCATCCTGCGCATGCTGGATTGCGGCTCAAACAACGCATTCGAGATTATCAACAAGCAGTTCGATGACCCGGTCAAGACCGTCAAGCTGCTGTACACGGTTATCACGCTTGACCGCAAGCAGGCGCTCGCAGAACTCGCCAAGGCAGGTGTGAATGAGCAGGAAGCAGTGCTCAAGAACACGCATTGCGACCCGCCGGAAAACTATTTCATCGCTTCCGAGGACATGATTGGCAAGTCAGGAGTCTGGAGCCACTTTGGCTTCTGGAATTTTGAAAGGGCAAAGCTCTGGATTACGCTCAAGAACCAGGACAAGGACGCGGCAGTGGACTACATGGTCAAGGAATGGGATTACACGCCTGAAAAGGCAGAGCAAACCTACTTTGAAGTGCAGGGCATCGGCGACGAAGGAACGGCAAATGCCTGGATTTCTCCCTGGCTCGGCATTCTTGGCGGCGCGTCAGGATGCTCGGTATCGGGAGAAATGGTGAATTGCGGCAATGGCGTCGTGCACAATCTCACGAACAGGCAGACACAGATGAGCGTGCAGGGCAATACCGGCACGCCGCCTCTGCTTGTCCGCTTGGAAGCCAATGGCGAACTCAAGGAATACCGGTACAACAATTCCAATGTCGGCGTTGCCGTGCTGTTGTATCCATCCGGTTCAGGATACCAGTCAGTGCTCGCCTCGCCTGAGCTCATCAGGAGCATGTTTGTCTTGCAGTACTTCCTGGAAGGCCACGGTCTCAAGCACTTCAAGCCGTTCACCAAGCAGACGCACGTCACCGGTGGCGATGTCATCACGTACAAGCTTGACTGGAAGGGCGGCGCGCCAAACGTGTATTCAGGACTGGCGAGCGCGCAGCAGGCACAGGCAGACACTGCAAAGAAAGACGCAGGCGCAAAGCAAGGCGACACCGTGAGCGTGTACTACATCGGCGCGTTGCTTGATGGCACGGTGTTTGACAGCAGCATCAGGGACTGGAAGGAAAAGAACATCACGATAGACAGCGACTTTGATGACTTTGAACTGAGCCCGCCATTGACGTTCACTATCGGCACAGGCCAGGTGATTGAGGGCTTTGACGCCGCGGTCAAGGGGCAGATTGCCGGCGGCGAGCAGGTCGTGCAGATTCCTCCGAACGCAGCATACGGGCTTGATCCGAAGAAGCACTTCCTCGGCAACCAGACACTCAGGTTCAAGATCAAGGTTGTGGATGTTAAGAAAGCACAGTAGTTCTTCATCGCAAGTCCACAATATTAATAAAGCCTCCAACAGCATGTTCCGTCGATGGACAAGAACGTGTGGATGGTCATTGCTGCCTATAATGAGGAGCATTCTTTGCCCAAGGTTGTGGCTGAACTGAAGCAAGCCGGCTACCACAACATTGTTGCGGTTGATGACGGCAGCAGGGACAACACGTTTGAGGCAGGCACAAAAGCCGGCGCGACCATGCTGCAGCATGTTATTAACCGCGGCCAGGGCGCGTCATTGAGAACAGGAATGGAGTACGCGCTCCAGCAGGGTGCGGACATCATCGTCACGTTTGACGCGGACGGACAGCACCGCATTGAGGACTTGCTGCCCATCATCCAGCCCGTGGCTGACGAGCGTGTGGACATCACGTTTGGCTCGCGCTTCCTGAAAAAGACAAGCATGCCGCTCATGCGCAGGATTCTGCTCAAGGGCAGCATTCTTGTCGTGTGGCTCTTTTACGGCGTAAAAATGACTGACGCGCACAATGGCTTCCGCGCGATGTCGCGGTATGCGGCACAGAAGATTGACATCAGGGCAGACCGGATGGCGCACGCGTCAGAATTCATTGAGGAAGTGCACCGCAAGCAGCTCAGGCACAAGGAAATTCCAGTGGTCATCAGATACACCAAGGAAACCTTGAAGCGCGGGCACGGCTCGTTCGCGCAGGCATTCAAGATTTTGTCCAACATGATTATGAAAAAGTTCTTTTTGAGGTAAAACCATGGCTCTTGTCGCGCTTCAAATAATCGCAATCATTTTCGTCCTGTTCGCGTGGAGCAGGGCATTGCTCAGGTTCAAGGACCACAAAATCTCGCTGACCGAGTTCATTTTCTGGTCAGTCATCTGGGCTGCGGCAACCGTCGCGCTTGCGCTGCCCAAGACCGCGGAGCTTATTTCTTACCGGCTTGGCGTGGAGCGCCCGGTTGACCTTGCCGTGTTCGTCAGCATTTTGCTGCTGTTCTACCTGGTCTTCCGCCTGTACGTGAAGAATGAGCAGCAAACGCAGGAAATAACCAAGCTCGTGCGTGAGCTCGCCATAAAACACCCGAAGAAAAAATGAATATTCCTTTCATACGCTGGTTGGACCGGCTGCTCGGCTGGCTGTTCTGTCCTCTTATCTGGCTGCTCTCCCTGCCGTTTCCCAAAAAGCCCTTGCAGCCGCGCAGGATTCTGGTCATCAAATTGTGGGCGATGGGCGAGGCGGTTATCACCCTGCCGATGATTCGCGCCATCAAAAAGAAATATCCGCGAGCCATGATTGACGTCTTGTGCACGCCGCGCGTCAAAGACATTTATACAGGCAACAAGGACATCACGTTCGTCATCAGCAAGAGCATTCCCGCGCTGCTCTTGCAAATGTTCTCAGGCAGAAAATACGACATCGTCATTGACTGCGAACCGTACCTGAACGCGTCTGCGTTTCTTGCGTGGAAGCTGGGAAGGAGAAGGTTGGGTTTCTCGCACGGCATCAGGAGCGTGCTCTACACTGACCGGACAAAATATAATGATGAACAGCACATTGTGCACACGTACATTGACCTTGTCGGTCCTTTGGGCATCACGGAAAAGCCCGAGCGGCTTGTTCCGGTTGCCACGAGCAAGGCAGATGAGAAAAAGATTAATGCGCTGTTCAAGGAGTGGGGCATCAAGCCTGCAGACAAGCTTGTGTGCATCAATCCAGGAGCTGCAGAGTCATCCAAGAGCAGGGCGTGGCCTGCAAAGAGATTTGCAAAAGTTGCTGACGCGCTGGTGAAAGAATTCCTGGCGAAAATCGTGATTATCGGCGCGAAAAGCGAGCGTGCAGAGGCAGAGCGTGTCCAGCAGGCAATGCATTACAACGCGATTAATGCCGTTGGGCAGACGTCACTGAAAGAGCTTGCCGCGCTGTTGAAGCGCTGCACGCTCACTATCAGCAATGACACCGGCCCGGTACATTTGTCGCCGGCAATGGGCACGCGCACCATCGGGTTGTACTGCCCGAACACGCCGGTGCGCTGGGCGCCGTACGGGCCGGGCAATGATTTTGTGTACAAGCCCTTGTTTCCCAAGCCGTGCATCAACACGCACAAAGGACAGCTTCCTGACTGCAGGAACCACAAGCACATGTCGCTCATCAAGAGCGCAGACGTGATTGAGAAGGCACGGAGGATGCTGTATGCGGCAAAGCATTGAGCAGGATATCAAGGACAGCATCACGACAAAGCAGGCGGTGCTTGCGCAACTCGTGCCGGAGATTGAGAAAACCGCGCAACTGCTCATCACCGCGCTTAAGAACGGCAACAAAATCATGACATGCGGCAATGGCGGCTCTGCTGCGGATGCCCAGCATTTTGCCGCAGAGCTCACGTGCAAGTACGATGGCGACCGCAGGGCATTGCCGGGAATCGCGCTGAGCACAGATACGAGCCACCTTACTGCCACAGGCAATGATTATTCTTTTGACGACGTTTTCTCGCGCGGCGTTGAGGCGCTCGGGCAGAAAGGCGACGTGCTGGTCGGCATCACGACTTCGGGCAACTCGCCCAACATCCTCAAGGCGATTGAGGCAGCACAGAAGAAAGGCATGCACGTCATTGGATTGACCGGCAAGGGCGGCGGAAAAATGAAAGACTCGGACATTCACAAGGTTATCGTGCCGTCAAACGTTACTGCACGAATTCAGGAATCGCACATTCTCATCATTCACAGCTGGTGCAGATTAATTGATAAGATGCTTGCTTCATAAGCTTTTTAAGAGCACGTGGGGAGATGAGCAGTATGGGAACAATCGTTTCGCGCGAGGAGCTGGTGCGGATTGTCGGGGAGCTGAAAGCGCAGGGCAAAAGGGTTGTCACGACGAACGGCTCGTTTGACCTTATGCATGTCGGGCACGCGCGCGCCCTGCAGCAGGCAAAGTCTTTTGGCGACGTTCTTGTCGTGGGCGTGAATTCTGACAGCTCAGTAAAAAAATACAAGAGTGACAAGCGCCCGATTATAGGCGAGCAGGACCGCGCGGCGATGCTCGCGGCGCTTTCCTGCGTTGATTATGTGACGATTTTCCAGGAGACAGACCCGTGCGCCCTGCTGGACACAATCAAGCCGCACGTGCACACCAAGGCAGGCGATTATTCCCCTGAGCGCAAGCCCGGCGAGCAGGGATACATGCCTGAAGCAGAGACCGTGCGCAGGAATGGCGGCGAGGTCAGGATTACGCCGTTCGTGCCCGGCATTTCCACGACTGAAATCATCAAGAAAGTGTGTGATGTATATGGACAAAAGCCTGATTGACCGTTTCTCCTCAAAAAGAGTGCTCGTGCTGGGCGACGTCATGCTAGACTGGTATATCCGCGGGGAGTCCTTGCGCGAAAACCCTGAGGCACCGGTGCCGCTACTGGACTACCAGTCGCAGGACTATGCCCCTGGCGGCGCTGCGAACGCTGCATGCAACATCGTCGGCCTGGGCGGCAAGGCAATCCTGGTCGGCGTCACTGGCAACGACGAACACAAGTTCACGCTCATCAAAAAGCTGCAGGTGCAGGGCATTGAGTCACATTTCACCGATGCCGACCGTCCAACGACGACCAAAATGCGCATCCTTGCACAGGGGAAATACGTCGCGCGTGTGGACTTTGAAAAACGGGCTCCGATTGATCAACAAGTGGAAGACCGGCTGCTGCATTCATTTGAAAACCTGCGCGCAGACGCCATTATCGTTTCTGACTATGCCAAGGGCGCAATCACGCAGCGCGTGTACAATGGCGCAAAGGAATTCGCCCGCATTCGGGGCATTCCGCTGTTCGTCGACCCCAAGCCCAAAAGCAAGGTCGATTACGCGGGAGCGACCGTCATCAAATTCAACCATAAGGAAGCGTGCGAGGTTATTGGCGCTCCGCCGGACAACGGAACGATGATTGTAGACATCGGCCCGCAGCTGGTTGCGAAATATGGTTCCGATATCGTGGTCACACGCGCGGACAAAGGCGTGAGTGTCTTTCCGCGAACAGGCGGCATGACAACGATTGACACTAAGGCGCGGCAGATTGCCGACGTTTCAGGCGCAGGTGACACATTCCTTGCGGCGCTCACCTTGGCGTCAGTCTCCGGCGCGACGCTCGAGCAGGCAGTCACGCTCGCGAATCACGCCGCAGGAATCAAAGTAGGAAAAATCGGAGCGGTTCCGGTGACTGCGGCAGAACTGATGAAGGACTTGCGCCATGATTAAGCAGATGGTGGTGCGGGTAGGCAGGCTGACGCAGCGCAGTGCCGCGCGCCGGGTGCTGATTCCGAAGGTCATTCGCAAGATTTGCGTGTTCAAGATTGGTGCAATGGGCGACGTGCTGATGAGCACGCCGATGGTGCATGCGCTCAGGCAGAGATTTCCGCGTGCGCGCATTGATTACTGGACAGGGCAGGCTGCTGCGCCTGTGCTCAGGAACAATCATGACCTGAACGCGGTTGTTGCGTTTCCTGACGAGACGTTTCTCAGGAAGCGCATGGGCATGGCGCTTGTTCTTGCGCGCAGGATTGCGGCACAGCGGTATGACATGATGTTTGTGCTGGACAAGCACTGGTCGCTGGGCGTGTTCGGCAGGCTGTGCAGAATTCCCGTAAGAATCGGCTTTGACCGCGAAGGCGAGGGCTTTGGCAACACGCATAATGTGCGCTATTTGCCGGTCAGGCACGAAATGGATTATTATCTTGACCTTGCGTATCTTGCCGGCGCACGCAAGGTTGTGCAGCCAAAACTTGAGTTGCCGCTTGCACAGCAAGACGCGCAGTTCGCGCAGTCATTCTTCAAACAGCACAAGCTCAATCCCCGTAAAACCATCGGCATTGCTTCTGGCGGCGCGAAGAATCCAGGGCAGGATATGGCTATCCGCAGGTGGCCGCTGGAGCGCTTTGCCGCAGTCGCAAAGGCGCTTGAGGGTGAAGGCTGGCAGGTTCTTTTGCTCGGCAGGAGTCCAGGAGATGATTTCACAGCTCAGCCCATGCTGAGCGCAGCGCCAAACGCAGTCAGTGCCATTGGCGCGTATGCCTTGCACCAGTCTGCGGCATTGATGAAGCTTTGCCGGCTGGTTATTTGCAATGATTCAGGACCCATGCATTTTGCCGCGGCTGTCGGCACGCCAACTGTGAGCGTTTTTGGCGCGACAGACCCAAACAGGAAGGCGCCGCGAGGAGCAAGGCACCGCTGGGTGTGGAATCCTGTTGATTGCGTGCGTGCAGAGGTGTTTGCGCAGTACAACAAGCCGCACCTTATCAATAACATTCTTAAAGTCCAGCCCCAGCACGTGCTCAAGGCAGTGCATGAGGTTCTGAAGCGCTAATCCTTTCTCGCGACTGCAATGACGCTCACGCCGAACGGCAGCTTGCCGTATGCGGCAAAGGCATTCTCAAGCCCAAACCATGCCTTGAGCGCACTATCTGCGATGCGGGGAATAAGCGAGAGGTTGTTCTGCTGGACCTTATTCGGAAAGAGGCGTTGCTTTCTCGCAATGAGCCAGGCAGGAAGGAACAATGAGGCATTCCAGTACGTGAGCTTCTGAATGGTGAAATCGTGCAGGAGCCGCCGCACGTCGCGTGCGCGGTAGCGCCGCAAGTGCTGGCTGAGGTCGTCGTTGTCGTTCCACAATGCAGGGAAAGCAGGAACGCCCAGGATGGCGTGGCCGCCGGGCTGGAGCACGCGATGGATTTCAGCAATGGCCTTTTCGTCATCGACGTGCTCGAGCACGTCGCTGCACAGGACAAGGCCAAACGTGCTGTCATCAAAGGGAATGCTCGTGATGCTGCCTTGGCGGACATTCTTCAGTCCTTTCTTCCTGCAGTACGCGAGCGCTGCAGGACTGATGTCAATGCCTGCGACAGACGGGCAGTAACGGCTGAGCACGCGCATATTTGCGCCTGTCCCGCAACCGATGTCAAGTGCGTTCGTGCAGCCGGGGCAATACCGCTTGATGAGCATGCCAAAAAGCCTGCGTCTGGATTCATACCACCAGTTGGCATGCTCCAGCTGCGCAATGGAATCATACTGCACGGGCTGCATGGTTCCTGCATACAGCGCCCCCTATAAAAAGCTGTGCGAGAGATAGGTTTTTAAAAGCGGCCAAGTTCGTGCAGCAGGGGGAATGGCGTGAACCGCGAACATCTTATTGAACTGGTTTTCCTTGCGCTCCTGTTCGGAGGCCTGCTGTATATAGGCCCTGGCGCGGTGTTCCATAGGCAGCTGAGCCACGAAAAGCCGGTCTACTTTGCGGCAGGCGATGGATACCTGTACGCGAAGCTCACGAATTACGCGTATGACGCAGGAAGCTTCAAGTATCTGCCGCCGTATAGCGCGGCAGGGTTCAATGATTCCATTGAGTACCACCCACCGCTCATGCCGGTGCTCGCGGCTGCGTTCGCGCACACTGCCGGCCTGCATGGTCACGACGCAATGGCGTTGATGATGGCGCTCGGCATGCTTTTCGGCGCACTCCTGATGTACTGGCTTGTGCGCAGCTGGAACAAGACCGTGGCAATGCTGGGCGCGGCGCTGTTTGTGTTCCTCTACATCAGCCGTTTCGCAATCGGCTACACGTGGGGGCAGGTGCTGTTCCACCTCGGCACGTTCTTCCTCATGGCGCTCTTCTACCTGATGGGCAAACAGGACCTCAAGCACTGGTGGGTGCCTGCAGGAATCCTTATCGCAGGCACGATTAACGCCCACACGTCAGAGACATTCTTCTTTTACGTCTTCGCGGTTTTTTTCCTTAGCGTGAAATTCGTCGTGAGGCAGCTTCCGAAGCACGAGCTTGTGTGGTGGCTGAAGCAGCTTGCCCTCGCAAGCCTGCTCGCGGTTATTTTGTCGTTCAACTACATCATCATTTTCCACAATGGCTATGGCGCTGACCCGGAAAACCAGCTGCGCTTTGACAAGCCAATGAAGCCCGAGGATTTCGGGGCTGTGCGCGCGCCATTGCTCACTGATTTCACCATGCCGGTGCTCATCGCGCTGCTCGTGGGCGTGGCCATTGCGGCAGTGCTTGCGTGCAAGCAGGCGCACGCGGCTTTGCTCGCCAGCGGATTCATGTTCCTTGTGGGAATGTCCAACTATATCGGCATTGAGAGCTTGTTTTATCGCGCATTCCAGACGCGCTTTGCCTGGCCTGCGTATCTCGCGGTCTTCTTCGGCATCACGCTGTACTTTATCATCAAGAAGTTCACGCGCAACACGCTCATCATTGCAATTGTCGGGATTGCACTCGCGGGATTTTTTGTGCAGCAGAATTACCAAACGCTGAACGCAGAGATTATTTACGACCAGCAATGGGAGGGCATCGAGTGGCTGTACGCCAATACAGACCCGATGGCCACCGTGCTGTTCTTGTACGGCGACAGCTATGACCAATGGGTGCGCATGGTCAAGCGTCCTGCGTTTTTGGCGAGCGCCAGCGACCTTGTGGCAATGGCGCAGAGCGGAACCCTGCGCAGGATGGTGCAGATTGAGCCGTTTGTGGTCAACGATGTCTACCTGTTGTACCGCAAGAGTTTCTTCGAGTTCGGCAGGCATGCAAAAGAGCAGAACATCACGATTTTCCCGGCAAAGTTTGACCTGTGCTCGTATGATTATTACGTGATTGACAGGCGCAGCGCCTACCAGCCGCAGCTTGCGCAGCTCAACGTGCAATTCGCAAACCTCTTCCTTGCGCACAACATGACCATGCAATTCCAGAACGACCATCTCGTGATTCTCAAGCACCGCGCAGGAGGTGAGTGCATTGCCTGAGCACAACGTCAAGCAGGAAGTGCAGTACCTCCTCGCAGGCTATGTCGCGCTCAGCATTGTGTTCTTTGTCGCGTTCAGGCAAAGCCCGCTGATGGATGTGCTGCGCACCACTGCCAGCATTTATTGGATGTTTGTCCTGCCAGGCTATGCGCTCGCATTGTGCTCAAGGCAGGGTTTTGTGGACCGCGTCCTGATTGGCACGAGCGTGCAGGTTGGCGTGTTCGGGCTTGCGAGCTACTACCTGAGCCTAATGGGCTGGAGTCTTGCCACGCACGGGCTTGTGCTGCCGGTGTTCAGCATTATTGTCGGGATTGTTCTTTGGAAGCGGGCACAGAAGCCGCAAGTTTAAGAATGGCGCAAGTTATTATTTTTCTCATGCACTACCAAAAGCTCTTTCCGTTTGCTCCTGCACAGCAGGAATTTCAGGCAGCAGGCATTCTTAGCGCAGAGAAGTACTTCCGCCGCACGTTTAGCAAAGAGTATGTTGCAAAGATTCAGCATGACCCGAAATGGACTGCGGAATGCAGCCGCATTGAAGAAATGCTCCGAGTAGAGCCATCCGCAAAGAAAATCGAAGATATGAGCGTTCAGGAATTTGCCGCACGGATAAATGCGCCGGAAGAGGAAAAGCCTGTGCTCGGCACGGTGAAACTGCTTCCTGCAGCGGCAAAGTATTTTCCGGAAAACTTCATGCCGCAGCAATGGGAAGACGCCGCGAAGCTTCTGAAGCCAGACCGGAACGTGTACACTCTGGACGCGCTCTGCAGGGACGGGACACGAAAGAAAATAATGCTTAAGGAGCCGAAGACGAGTTATACAGGGGTGTATGCGCCACCCGAGGACTGGCTCACGCAAATCTCGGACATTCACGTTTACAAGACATCGCCGAAGGAAATTGAGCACCTTATCCGCCTCCAGCAGGCAGGCGTTCTTGTTGAGCCGCCGCTTGGCTCATTCTCGTTCGGTCACGAGCAGTATGCGTACACGGAGTTTGTGCAGGGTGTTTCGCCGCTGGACGTGCTCGCCGGCACAACGCGGAAGAAGCTCTGGGACGCTGACGCGCGGATGCTCGCGCGCATGTGCAAGGCGCATATCAAACAGCAGGGGTTTTATTCGCAGGAATTTGACGACAAGCTCTGGACAAACAAGGGGCTTGCGCTCATTGACACAGACGAGGCGTTTGATTTGAGTGAAGGACTGGTCAGCGGAAGTGTGAAGAAATCTCAAATAGGAAAATACCACGAGGCATGGCTCGTGGACTGCCTGCATGAATATCTCGACAGAAAACTGATGAGCGAAGCAGAAGCAGTTCGGTACGCAGAGGTCTTCCTGCAGGAAAAGGGCGCGGGCAAAGGACAGGCGCGCACGCTCGTGGAGCGGGCAAAGACGCTCGAAATGACCGAAGAAAGTTACGTCGGAATGATGATGGATACTGATTGATTCATTCTTTGCGATACACAACCGCGAGCACGATGACGAGAAGTATCGCGATGATGACGTTCAGCCGCGAGATTGCAAGCCCGAACAGGTTTGCGGTATAAAGAATTGCAGGGATGACCGCGGCGCTCACCACCATGCCGAGAATGACGCGCTCAAGCGTGTCAAAATTAAAGTTGAGCATGACAAAGTAGCCGGGCGCGACAAGGTATGCAAATATCGCGAATGCGAGCGAGAACATGCCTGTTGCTGACGTGTCGGTGAACAGCACTCCTGCAAGCGCAAGGGCGAAGAGTCCGCCGGCAATCCACGCGAGCGGTTTGAGTTCTTCTTTTGTGGGAAGCTTCATGGTTTTGCCTCTTTGTTGATTTTGAGGATTGCCATTTTGTTGTTGTTCCACGCGAGCGTGTGACCGCGCTCCAAGCTCTGGTTGAGGAAGAACGCAACGCACGGGTCAAGCTGGGTTCCCTTGTATTCAACAACGGCATAATCAAAGAACGGCAGCGGCACGTACGAGATTGTATTGTTGTACACAAACGCGTTCTTTGCTTCAGGATAATCAAACGGTGCGACATACGTGAACGTGTTCCAGCCAGGCCGGTCCTTGATATAGACACGCTGCTGTGTCGCGAACGCGAATTCTGCATTGCCCCAGTGGCCTGCGTAAACAGGAGTCCAATTGCCGCTGCACAAGTGCTGGAAGTTAAACTGCGCTGACTCGGGATTGGGCAGCACCCAGCCCTCACTGAAGACGCGCTCGCCAAACATCGCAAATTCGTGGAACACTCCATTGAGGTAAAACACCTTGCTTGAGGAAGGCGTGTGGTCGCGGATGTAGCGGATGCTCTCCCATTTTTGGTCGTCGACAAACGTGCCCTGGTCGATCTGGCGCAGTTCGTTGAACGTGCGCGGGGCCGAGACGTATGCGATGCCTGCGAGCAGGATGAGGAGGAGCACTATGGAGAATTTCTTGAGCACTTCAGCCGAGGTCGCGAGCATGTACAACAAATAGATGCCGAGTGCAGGAAACACGACTGCTGCCGCGAGCCCGTTGAACAACTGCCTGGCCGTGCGATTGGCGTCGATGCCGATATAGTTGCTGAGCCCGATGGCGATAATGTACGCAATAAGGATAAGCACGAGCGCCTGAGTGCGGTTCCAGGAGCGCTTGAAGGTCTTGACGCCTACAAAAGCCAGGCCTGCGAGGCCAAGCAGGTTCAGCCAGAACGTGAACCGGGGATGCGGCCAGTAGCTTGGGTAAGGCGAAGGCGTTCCCAGGTTAACCATGTTATTGAAGTTCTGCGCAAATCCTCCTGCCAGATGGCCCTGGGCAGTCAGGGGGTAAAAGAAAATGACGTACGGCAGGACGACGAGGGCGATGATGCCTGCCAGCAGGAAATAGTCCTTGAACGATTTTTCCTTCCACAGGAAAAAGAGCCAAAGAGCGCCGAAGAGCGGCCCGTACAGGAAAAGCTCGACATAGTGCGACAGCCACATCGTGACCGCGAAGAAGCCGATGAGGACTCCCGCAATGATGAGTTGGCGCCGGTCAAGCTGCTTGGTGAAGAACGCAATGAGAAAGAACATGGTTGCAGGGACAAAAAGGAATGCATACTGGTCATACTGGAAGCCGATGTACATCTGAAACATCCAGAGCGCTGCGGGAAACGCTGCGAGCACTGTTGAAATGAGCGCGACTTTCCACCCGAGCGCTCGTCTGACCAGCACGAACAGCACCAGGATGACAAGAACCGAACTCAAGTGAGTGAGCAGTTGCGTGGTTTGGTAGGCGTTTATGGTGGTGAGCTTGGTAAACGCGGCGATGAACAGGAAGTAATACACGGGCTGAACGGTCAGGGACTGCACGCCCATCACGCGGTATGGCGGGTTGGAGCGCGCATCTTCCGAATCGTGAATCCATTTGGTCCAGCTCGTGCCGGCAAACAAGTCAAAGCTCGTGATGGTCGGCGGCATGTCCTTGTCCAAGTCACCTTGCGAGAACGGGAAATTGCGCACGACGAGCGCGCCAATACCCAAGAGCACGACCAGAACAATGACCAGCACTTCGTTGGACAGCTTCATGATTCCCCCAGAACGCACAGGCATAATGCGCTTTTTAAACGTTTCGTGCAGAAGACGGGCAAGCTTTTTAAATGGCTCGCCAGTGGCGTTTCCGGTGGTTACCATCGGCTTGAGCATAGTGATTCCTGTGTACAATGAGGCGGCGAACGTCGTGCCGCTCTACCGCGAGATAGTCTCGGTTCTTGAGCCCTTGCGCATGCCGTTTGAGATTATCTACGTGGATGACAGCAGCAGGGACGGCTCGCTCCAGCACCTGATTAACCTGAATTTGCACGACAAACGCGTCAAGGTCATTGCCTTGCGCAGGAATTACGGCCAGACCGCGGCGATTGATGCAGGCATCAAGCACGCGAAGCACGAGCTTATCGTCACGATGGACTCTGACCTGCAGAATGACCCGCACGACATTCCCCTGCTGCTCGCAAAGCTCAGGGAGGGCTATGATTTCGTGATTGGCTGGCGGTGGAAGCGCAGGGACACGCTGATGAAGCATATCACGTCCAGGCTCGCGCACCGCATGCGCAAATGGCTGATTAACGAAAAAATCCACGATTCAGGATGCACGCTCAAGGTGTTCAAGCGCGAATGCTTCCAGGATTTCACGCTCTACGGCGAAATGCACCGGTACATGCCCGCGCTTGTGAGCTATCGGGGCTTCAAGGTCGCGGAAGTGAAAGTGAATCACCGCGCCCGCACGGCAGGCAGGACCAAGTACAATGCCTGGCGCGTCTTCAGGGGGCTCTTTGACCTCTTATTCATCAAGTTCTGGGCAGACTATTCAACGCGCCCCATCCACTTTTTCGGCATGATTGCTGTACTGCAGTTCCTGCTCGCAGGGCTTCTGTTCGTTGAGCAGGCAGTCAAGGCAGTGCTCATCGGCAGCCTGAACGTCGGGCCGTTGTTCATTCTCATCGTGATGCTCAGCATCACCGGACTGCTCACGTTTTTGTTCGGCTTCCTCGCGGAAATCATGGTCAGGACGTACCATCATGACAAGCCGAATTACGCGATAGGCAGGATTTACGAGTGACTCAATGTGCGGAATCACAGGGATTGCATGGGATGACCGGCAGCTTGTCCGCAGGATGTCTGCGCAGGTCAGGCACCGCGGTCCTGACGGCTCAGGCACGTTTAACGACAGGCACTGCTCGCTCGGCCACCAGCGGCTGGCAATCATTGACCTTTCTGAGCGCGGCAAACAGCCGATGACAGGCTGCGATGACGCAGTCTGGGTCACGTTCAACGGCGAAATCTACAATTGGAAAGAGCTCCGCGCAAAACTGGAAGACGCAGGGCACGTGTTCTTCAGCAATGCAGACACTGAAGTCATCGTGCACGGCTATGAAGAGTATGGCGACGCGATTTGCGGCATGCTGGAAGGCGATTTCGCGTTCGCGGTTTATGACACGGTCAAGAAGCGCGTCCTGCTCGCGCGCGACAAGGTCGGCGTCAAGCCGCTGTACTACGCGTTTGTGAAGGGCAGGCTCGCGTTTGCCTCGGAAATCAAGGCATTGCTTGTCATCCCCGGAGTTCAGCGCAAGGTTAACAAGGCAGTGCTTGACCGGTATTTCATGCTTCGGTATCCGTTTGGCAGGGAAACCATGTTTGATGGCATTTTCAGGCTTTTGCCGGGCGAGATGCTGGCGTATGACTGCAAAAACAGGCGCAAAACACGCACGAAATTCTGGACGATGGCCTGGGAGCCTGAGAAAAAGTCAGCAGGCGTTTTCGCGGCACAGCTGCGCAAGGCGCTTGACAGCGCAGTGGAGCGGCAGTTGATGAGCGACGTTCCGCTGGGCGCGTACCTGAGCGGCGGGATTGATTCTGCGTCCATTGTCGCGCTGATGTCGCGGCATGCGGACAATGTCAAGACATTCTCGGTCGGCTTTGGCACTGAGGACGCTGACGAGCTGAAATACGCGCGCAGGATGAGCGACCATTTGGGCACTGACCACAAGGAAATTCTTGTGGAGCAGGACACGATGGACCTTTTGCCTGGCGTTATTTGGCATTGCGACGAGCCCATCGCAGACCCTGCGATGCTTCCGGTGTATGCGCTTTCGCGCGAGGCAAAGAAAGACGTCACGGTTGTGCTTACCGGCGATGGCGGCGATGAATTGTTTGCCGGTTACGAGCAGTACAAGTTTCTCAGGCTCGCGCAGCGCGCGCGCAAGATTCCCGGCATGAGCGCTGCGCTGCGCGCAGGGCTTGCGATAATTCCTCCTGCAATGCTCACCGGCGTGTTCAAGTACGCGCAGGCGCTCGGCCCCCAGGGAATCCAGCGCGCCCAGCAGCTGCTGCAGGCAAAAACGCCGATGGAGCAGTATCTTGCGATAACCGCGATTTTTTCTGCAGAAGACCGCGCGGAATTGCTGCCGCAGGTCAAACAAACTGCAGAGAAAGAAATCGGCGCGTACTTCCAGGGTCAGGACGCGCTGGAAAGCGCCACACGCTTTGAGTTTGACGTGCAGCTGCCTGAGAACATGCTGATGAAGACTGACCGCATGAGCATGGCACACTCGGTTGAGGCGCGCGTGCCCATTCTGGACAGCGGCGTGCTGGGCGTTGCCGGCAGAATTCCGTTCCCATTGCGGCTGCGCGGAAGGATAGAGAAATACATTTTCCGCCGCGCGATGGCACCGTTGCTTCCCAAAGTCACTGCGCAGCGCAGGAAACAGCGTTTTTACGTGCCGATAGACCATTGGCTGGGCGAGGCACAGCCGCTCATTGACCACATGCTCAGCCCTGAGATGATGAAGCACAAGCTCTTTGATGGCTATGCAGTACAGAAAATCCGTGAGAAGTACAAGACCGCACCCTTGTTTTACGCAAGGCAGTTGTGGGCGCTGTTGACATTCCAGCTGTGGTACAATCAGTTCATGAGAGGTGGCAAGCGTGCACCGTGAAGCACTGCAGTATCTCGCCTGCCCGGAATGCAAGGGCAGTTTGAAGCTCAGCGTGACTGCACGGGAAAACAGCAGGATTCAGGAAGGCGTGCTCAGCTGTACGTGCGGCAGGGCGTTTCCCGTCATCAACGCGGTTCCCCGGCTGCTGACGGACGCGCTGTTTGGCGAGATTGTGGAACGCAAGCACGCTGCAGCGTGCCGGCGCCTGGGCGTGAGCCGCGGCAGCATTGCCAGGGATGCGGCCACGCAAGAAAAGCTGCGCACCCAGGACGCATTTGGCTTCTCGTGGAAAATCTATCCGAAACTGTTCCGCGAATACGCCCAACAGTTCCTGAGCTGGATTCAGCCGGTGCAGCCGGCATTTTTCCGGAACAAGCTTGTGCTGGACGCAGGCTGCGGCAAGGGCAGGCATTGCTTTTTTGCAGCGAAGTATGGCGCCAGTCACGTGATTGGGCTGGACTTGAGCGATGCCGTGGACATTGCCGCGGCAAACACGCGCGAGTTCAGCAATGTCACCATTGTGCAGGGCGACATCCTGCAGCCGCCGCTCAAGCGCGTGTTTGATTATGCGTATTCCATTGGCGTGATTCACCATCTGCCTTCGCCCGCGGCAGGCTTTGCAAGCCTGCATGCGCTTTTGAAAAAAGGCGGAGCGTTCTCGGTGTGGGTGTACGGCAAGGAAAACAATGCACTCCTGCCATTCTGTGACTGGTGGCGCACGCACTTCTTCACCAGGATTCCGAAAAAAGCAACGTATGCGCTTGCCGTGCTCGGCAGCGCCGTGGTAGGCGCAGCAATCTTTGGCCTGTACGTTCCGCTCGGCAGGCTTGCACCGTCCTTGGCGAGAAAGCTGCCGCAGTATGAGTTTCTGCGCTACCTGGGCAGGCTGAACCGCGAAATCCGTACCAATATCACCTTTGACCAGATGATTGCGCCGACTGCATATTATTTGCCGCGCTCAGAGGTTGAGCGCTGGTATCGCGAGGCAGGCTTGCAGGGCACGGTCTTCACATGGCGCAACAGGAACAGCTGGTGCGGGTTTGGTCTGAAGCCGTAATCCATAGTCTTTTTATAGTGACTTTTGGTCGTGCAAACGATGTATCGCACGAGCATTGTTTTTTGGCCGGCACTCTGGATTATTGACGCGCTTGGCTGCCTGCTGTTCTTCTGGAAGAAGTTCGCCAGGATGCCTGAGCCAAAGCGCATCCTGCTCATCCGGCTCGAGCACATCGGCGACGTTCTCCTCACGACGCCTGCCTTGCGGGCGCTCAGGAAGCGCTATCCGCAAGCGCAGATTGACGTTCTTGTGCGCGATTTTGCCGCACCGGTGCTGCAAGGCAACAAGAACGTAGATAACGTCATCGTCTGGAATGCGCCATGGCTCTCAAAACTCGGGACGCACGAACAAAACACGCAGGCCATTGTCCGCAAACTGCGCAAGGACAACTATACCATTGCCATTGACTGCCATGGCGACCCGAGGAATATCTGGCTCGCGAACAAAGTCGCAAGGTATACGGTCGGCTTTGGTTGCCGCGGATTCGGATTTTTGCTCAACAAGGCCGTTGCATACCGCGGGCACGCGATTGAGCGCAATCTCGCGCTTGTGAAAGCAATCGGCGCGGTTGCTGCAGGCAGGGAAATGGAATTGCGCGCGAGCACGGGAAAGCTTCCTGCAGGAACGTGGGTGTGCATCGCGCCTGGTTCTGGCAGAAAGGAGAAGACCTGGCTCAATCACCGCTGGGCAGCGGTCGCGGACAAGCTCATTGAGCGGCACGGCGTGAAAATCGTCTTTACCGGAAGCGCAAAAGAAAGCGCGCTGGCACAGGACATCATAAGTCAGATGCAGCACGCTGACAAGACGCTCAATCTCTGCGGAAAAACAACGCTGAGCCGGCTCGCAGGAGTATTGCGGCGCTGCCTGCTCACGCTCTGTCCTGATTCAGGCACCATGCACATCGCGCGAGCCGTGGGAATGCCGCTCATCGGCTTGTTCACGGCAGAAAACGCCCGCGAGTGGGGCTATCACGAGCAGAAATTCCAGAGCATTTCCGGCAAAGGCGCAGAAGCAATCACGGTTGAGCAGGTGCTGGAGAAGGCAGCAGCTATTCTTGCGAAAGATTAAAAAGCACTCCTCAAGAAAGAACCGCCGTGGAAGAGCTTGAGGTGGTGGACAGTGCACCGCGGTCAGAGGGCTGGTTTTCGCGATTGAGCTGGCAGGCAAGAGTTGCCATTGCCGCTGTTGCGTTCTATCTTGTTGTCGCGTTCCTGCAGTACCTAAAGCTCATGCATCTGCCTGGTCCTTTTTATGGCGGCGACCTGTATGCGCATCACGGCTTCGCAATCAACTACATCGCGAACGGCTTTTGGAGCGACCCGTATTTTGTCGGGCACTTTTCGTTTTATCCGTGGCTGGGCAACTATCTTTTCATCGCGCTGAGCCTGCTGCCCGGCGTTTCATTGATGCAGGCGCAGAACTTTTCCGGCTTGCTCGTCACCGCGCTCTCGGCGCTCGCGTTCTGGCTGCTGGGCGGGCAGTTGTTCAAGAACAAAACCTGGGCGCTTGTCTTCACCCTGCTGTCCGTGTTCACGCACGGTTTTCCTGCAGGGGCGCCGAACCTTCTGCCGTGGATGGTGACGATTCCGTTCTGGTTTTATTTCTGGCTGAAGGCAGAGGAAACCGGCACGTTGAGGGATAAGGCGCTCGCAGGCGTCTTTATGGGAGCAACGGCATTGTCGCACGTTGCATTCTTCCTGTCAGGAATGGCGGTGTTTGGCTTCACGATTCTCGTCGAAACCCTGCGCAAGCCACACAAAAAGCAGGCACTCCTTGAGTCTGTGAAAATGTACGGTCCGATGCTGCTCGCGGGTTTTATCATTGCGTTGCTCTTTTACGGTCCGATTATCGTCAAGTACCACGCAAAAACAGTCAACCCGCTGTTCACGTACAATGGCCCTGACGTTGACACACTGGGCATTGGCTGGTGGCTCAAAACAGTCTGGCGCGTGGTGTTTAATTTCTCCACAATTCCGCTGGGCATCTTAAGCGTGCTGACCGTGCTCGGCTTGATTGTCTGCGGCATGAACCGGCACAGCAAGACGCCGCGCTATGCCCTGCTGTGGCTTACCGCAGGAGCGCTCACGCCCATGCATCATTTCATTACCCGCCCGCTGCTTGACCGCTGGGTCCTGCCCGGACATTTATGGGGCATTGCATTGTCATTGCTCGTGTTTGCCGTGTATGGCATTAGGGCTGTGCAGCAGTTCCTTGAGAAGAAGTACCCAAACGTCCACGCCCAGAAGGTTGTGATGGTCGCGGTGCTCATCCTGTGCCTGCTGTTTTTCAGGAACTACTATAACGAGTGGCGGAATGACCGGTGGACGCAGTTTGGCGAGAATCTTGACGCCTCAACGCAGGCGTGGCTCGCGTTTGGAACCTGGGCAAGGGAACAAACAGGTCCGAACACGGTGTTCCTGGCGCACGACGAGCCGTGTTTCGCGATCAATGGCGTGAGCGGCAGGAAATGCGTGTTTGTCAGGAGAACGCACGCGAACTACTTCGTTGATGTCGAGCAGCGCTATGCTGACGGCATCGTCATGTTCTACGGCAACGACCAAAAACTCACCAAGCAGCTGTTGAACAAATACCAGGTTGATTATGTGCTCCTTGACGGTCTTATGATGCAGCAGCCGCAGCTCATTGAGCCGAGGTTTGAGGAGTACTTGCGCGAGAACAACGTCACGTTCAGCAACGTCAGGGAGCGCAAAGACCCTGCTGACGGAAGCGCGCGCGTATTTGACATGCTTGCCGTGCCGCAGCAGCCGGTTAATTACGAGCTGAACTCGCGCATGGAAGAAACCGCGCAGTTCAACCTCGGCAACCAGCCGTACTTGCGCGTGTTCAAGGTCATGCGTTAGAATTTCTTGCCAGTGTATTCCCAGTCAGCATCGTCAAGCCTGCGATAGGGCTTTTCCGATGTTTCTTCGTTCACGTGTGCCGCGATTCCGACAACGCGCGCGATGATGAAGATGCTGCGCAACTGCATCGGCTGGAAGCCCAGGTCAACAAGCACTGCCGCGGCAATGCCGTCAATGTTCAAGGGCAGGGTTTTGCCGGTTTCTGCAAGCGCTTTTTCCGCCTGCTGGGCAAACAGCACGGTGGGCATGGGGAACTGCTCTTTGTTCAGCACTTCAAGCAGGCGCTGGACGCGCGGGTCAACCGTGTAGAGCTTGTGCCCGTAGCCGGGAATGCGTTTTCCTGCCTTGAGCATAAGCTGGACTGCGTCGCGGGCGTCTTTGCCCTTGTTTTCAACAAAAAACTTGCCTGCGTGCTCAATCGCGCCGCCGTGATGGTCTCCAATCGCGAGAATGCCTGCCGCGATGGATGCGTTCGCAGTGTTGCCCGCAGACTGAACGGTGCGCGCAGCCATAACTGAAGGAACTGCGATGGTGTGCTCAATCATCGCGACAAGCAGTGCGTCAAAGACTTTTCGCTCCTTCTCGTTCGGAAGCTCTCCCCTGAGGAGAAGCCACGCGACTTCGCTAAAGCTCTTGTTTCCGATAAGGTCATTGAGCTTGTGCCCGCGCACAATAGCTCCGCCGTCAGTGCTTGTTGAGATTGCTGTTTTCCATTTTTCCATCAGAGGACCTCGCGCAGTTTGTTTGGAATATCAATGAGCGCGTCAACGACGTGCACGCCTGCGTCGCGCAGCGCGCGCTTCTTGTACGTGGGATAGGTTTCTTTTTCGTTCAAGAGCGCTGCAGCGTGCCCGAACTGGATTCCTTTGGGCAGGGACTCGGTGAATGTGCCTGCGATGAACGCGATAAGGGGCTTGGTAAACTTCTTTTCCTTGATGAGCGCGGCAATCTGGTTCTCATAATGCCCGCCCAGCTCGCCAAACAGCACAACTGCCTTTGTCTGCGCGTCTTGCTCAAACCGTTGCAGGATGTCTGCGAACGTGGTGCCGAGGATTTTTTCGCCGCCGATGCTCAGCACCGTGCTGTGCCCGTAGCCTGCCTGGCGTACAATCCACGCGACTTCATTGGTCATGCCGCCGCTCGTGGAAACAACGCCGACAGTGCCGGGCTGGTAAATTTCGCTTGCCATAGTGTCAAGCCCGCCAATCGGGCCTATGCGGCCGATGCCGGGCGCAATCACGCCGACTGAGCCAGGACCGACAAGGACCACACCGTGCACTTGCGCATACCGTGCCATGAGCGCGGCGTCGCGAACCGGAACGTTTTCAGTAATGCAGACCACAAGCTTGATGCCGTTGAAAACCGCCTCAATGACCGCGTCTTTTGCCGCGAACGGCGGAACAGACACAAAGGACGCGTTGGTTTCAGGGTGTTTCTTCAGCGCTTCTGCGACCGTGTTGTACACAGGAATGCCTTCCACGCTCTGCCCGCCCTTGCCCGGCGTGACGCCGCACGTGATGACCGTGCCTGAGGACTTCATCAGGGAGAGGCTGCGCTGTGCCTCGGTTCCGGTGATTCCCTGCACGAGCAATCGCGTGTTCTTGTCAATGAGTATTGCCATAAGCGAGTTCCACCATGCGCTGCGCTGTTTGCGTGAGCGGGATTTCCCTGCCGTGCGCTTCCACGCGCCAGCCCTCGTGCGCTGCAGCATCCCTGAGTATCTGCAGCCCTTCTTTTTCCTTCGGCCCTCCGCGGCGCACCACGATGGGGATTTTAGGCTTGTGCTTTTTGAGCACGTCAACCAGGACTTTCATCGTGGTGTCCACTGCAGTGAAGTTTGCCACGCCGCCAATCACCCACAATCCTTTGAGCGGCTTGGACAGGACTGCATCGATAAGCGCGGCAATTTTTTGTTCTGAGGGATTGCCGCTGAATTCTGAATAATTCGCAGGCTTGCCCCCTGCTTCAATGAGCTTGTCCATGCACGTGAGGCTTGCGCCGCCGCCTGACGCAAGGAATCCGATGTCGCCGTCAAGCTCCAGGTACTTGATGGTGCCGTGGTGGTCTGCGTCGTTCAGGAGCTTGACCATTTTTTCGCGTTCGGTAATCTCGCGGCCAATCGCAGGATTGCGCGGTGAGTAGCTGCGCTCCTTGTGCCTGAAGAAGGCAAAGTCGTCAAGCTCAATCATTGTGCCGACGCAGGACAGCGTACCGTCTCCCGCGATAGCCAGTGGATTGATTTCCAGCAGGGTGCAGTCTTCCTGCACAAAGCACTGCCAGAGCTTCATCAGCACTGCCGTAATCTGTGGCGTGACGTGCGTGCCCAGCGCCAGCCTGCACTGCCAGTCCTGCAGGCCGACCAGGGGGTCAATGGGAACGCGAACAATGCTGTCCGCGTTCTGCTCAATGTCCACGCCGCCTTGCGCGCTCGCGAGCAATACCGGACCGCGCATGCGCGTGTCGTACAGGAAAGAAATATACAGTTCTGATTTAGTTTTGACAAATGACTCGATGAGGACAGAGTTCACCGGCTCTCCCTTGACTTTGGTTGAGAACAACTGCACGATTGCCTGCTGAAGTTCAAGCGCTGACTGGGCGACCTTGACTGCGCCTGCCTTACCCCGCCCGCCGGCCAAGACCTGCGCCTTCACGACCACGGGAAAACCCAGCGGCGGAGGGGTGGCCGCGTTCATCAAATGCACGCTTTCAGGCACGGACACTCCGTGCTTGCGCAGCAATGCTTTTGCCTCGTATTCGTACAACCTCATGGGCGAGAACACCTGCAAAGCCTTTTTAAACGTTATGAAGCTTCCATCCCTACATGAACTGGTTTATCGCCGCGCTCATTGCCCTGCCCAGCGTTTCGCTCGCGTGGCTTGCGCTCAAGCAGGCGCAGGCAAAAGGAGTCTCGCACGCGCACTCGCTCGCGCAGTATTTCTTTTTCGTGGCCCTGTTCCTGGTCGTCTGGCACGCAGTGACGCGCACGCCGCTGCAGCTGCCGCACGGGCTTGCCACCCTGCTTCTGGTGTTGAGCGCAATCGTGACTGTCGGGGCAAATCTTCTGATCATGTATTCTTTCCAGCACAGCAGTAATCCCGGGCTTTCGCTCGCGCTGTTCGCCACGCAAAGCATCTGGATAACACTCGGCGGCATCGTGTTCTTTGGCGCGCGCCTGACGCTCGGCGCAGGCATCGGCGTCCTGCTCGTGTTCGCCGGAATCCTGTCCCTGCATTTTGACAAAAAGAGCGCGGATTTCCGCTGGGCATGGCTCGCGCTTGCCGCCGCGATATTTGGCGGCGGGTACTGGCTGCTCACCAAGGCAGTGCAGGTCACCGCGCCTGACCTGGGTCCATCCAGTATACTGTTCTACCAGAGCATCTTCCAGGTTATCGTATTCATGGCAATCGGACGGTGCAGGAACCACCGCAAGGACTTTGCGCTGCCAGTTGTGAAACTGCTTGCGGTAGGGGGACTGATTGGCGCGTTCGCAAACTTCATGGCAGTCGTCGCGGTCACGACCGCACCAAACCCTGGCTATGCGCACGCGGTCATCGCGTCCAACGCGCTCATGACACTTGTTCTTTCGCGGTTCCTGTTTGGCTCAAGCCTGCGCTGGAAGCACTTGTTTGCGACCGCAGCGATTGTCGCGGGCATCGTGATTATCCGGCTCTGGAGTTAAGCGTCCACAATCTTTAAAAGAGGGTTGCCTGTGGTCGTTGCTGGTGGCATGGTGGCACAGAAGCTGACGTTTCTCATTACCGGCGGGGCAGGATTCCTCGGGCATAATCTCGCACGTTTTTTGCTGAACAAAGGACATTCTGTCCGCACGATTGACCTGTCGCCATTTGATTATCCTGAGATTCAGGGCGTACAGCATTTTACCGCAGACATTCGCAACAAGGACGCGCTGCGCAGGGCTACCGCGGGCGTTGACGTCATTGTGCACACCGCCGCGGGATTGCCATTGTGGAAGCCTGCGCAGATTCGGTCAGTGAATTTTGAAGGAACGCGCGCCGTGCTGGAAGTTGCCCGTGAACTCGGCATTGAACGCGTCGTGCACATTTCCACAACCGCGGTGTACGGCATTCCTGACCATCACCCGCTGTATGAGACTGACCGATTGCAGGGCGTTGGACCGTACGGCATCAGCAAGATTGCCGCGGAAAAGCTGTGCGAGGCATACCGCAAGCACCTCTGCGTGCCTGTACTTCGCCCGAAATCATTCATCGGCGCGGGACGTTTGGGCGTTTTTGACGTGCTGTTTGACTGGATACGCCGTGGCAAAAACATCCCGCTGGTCGGCTGGGGCAGGAATCTGTACCAGCTTTTGCACGTTGAGGACTTGAACGAGGCGATTTATCTTGCCGCGACCAAGCCTGCCAAAATAACGAATGCAACATTCAATGTCGGTGCTGAAAAATTCGGCACGATGCTGCAGGACTATCAGGCATTGCTGAATCATGCGGGCTTTGGCAAGCGCGTTGTCGGAACGCCGCCGTGGCTCGTGATTCCGACGTTGCGCGTCTTGGAAATGCTCAAGCTTTCGCCGTTGTACAAGTGGGTGTACGAAACTGCAGACAAGGACAGCTATGTCAGCATTGACAAAGCCAAAAAAGTGCTCGGCTGGCAGCCGACACGCTCAAACGTGGACGCGCTCATTGACAGCTATGACTGGTATTTACAGCACTACAAGGAATATCATGGCAAGAGTGGAGTCACGCATAGAGTTCCGTGGAAGCAGGGAATACTATCGATTATCCGGGCGTTTTTCTGATTTACGCCTGCGCTGCCTGCTTTTCAAGAAGCGACAACAGGACATTCACGTTATCTTCCAAGTGCGCAGTCACATCCTGGGGGATTCCTGCTAAGGAGGGCTTGATTGTCGCCGCCCAGATGCCCAGGCATCCTTTTGCGCGAAGTTCGTGCAGGCGCTCCTTCATTGCGTCAGGAGCGTACTGCTGAAGAGGCGAAAGCCGCTGCTTGTGATACGTTTTGACATCGATTTTTGCGTGCAATTCGTGGCAGGAGAATGCAGTTCCCCACTTCTTGACCGCAAACAAAGTCGCTGAGCAGTTAGGTTGCGGAAATGGCGGAGTGATGAGATACGTGAGCCCGACGCTTGCCGCAAGAAGATACAACGCGCCGTTCTCCTCGCATAATTCAACGGGCGGCATACCCGTATGGACGTAGATCTTATTGGCGCCGAAGTATCGCGTAACCTCATCAGGCGAGTACACTTCTTGCACCTGATGCTTTGCTCCAATTGTTGGATAAAGCGGAACCCCATCGTAAATTCTGCCTGCTTTGTCACGGACAAACAAGTGGACTTTCATAATGGTGTCCTCGCTCACTCCTCTGCAAATTGCAGACTCAATGCCTTCGTCGCGAAGGAGCTTTTGAATTTTGAGCGCACTATCGCCGCATTCCCAACCATTGGTGATGTTGGTTCTGTCGTGATGCATCCAGACGTTGCCTGCGCCGTCGCGATGCAGGTCTCCAAGAAGATAGTGCTTAAGCCCGTAGGTCTCTGCAGGAAGGATTTCGCGGATTTTGCGCGCGAGGTCGTGTTGTTCCATGTCAGTGCGGGCTTGCCATTTCTTTCGCGTGCTTTGCGCAGTCTGTATTCCAGGTTTTCCAGATTGCTTCCCTGAAGGGCGTGTAGCGCACGCCGAAGTGCTCGCACCAGGGCTCTATCGGGAATTCGTCGCCGGCGACAAGCGCATTCATTTGCTCGGGTGTGAAGACTGTCTTGCGCGTGATGAGCGAATAAGTTTTCAGCAGGAAGCCGAAGACAGGCAGGGGAATGGGAATAAAGAGTCGTTTCCAGCCGCGGGTTTTGCAGATGATTTTGAGCAAATCAATGTAGTGAATGTGTTCCCTGCCGATAATGTTCCAGACTTTGTTCTCAGGTGAGCGCTTCGTAAGCACGACAATGACATTGCACAAATCATTGACGTAGAGCGGCTGGCGCATGTACTTTCCTGTGCCTGGAACAGGAACAATCGGCATTTTTCCCATAAAGCGCGTGATGTAACCGAGGTGCTTTGCGTCAAAGCAGCCGAACATCAATGGTGGTCGCAGGATAGTGTGCGGCACATTGCTGTTCTTCACAAGCCCTTCGCCTGCGCGCTTGGTATCGGTGTAATCGTCGTTCGCGACAGAAATGACCACAGAACTGCTCAGGTGGATAAGGTGCTTGATTTTGTGTTTCTCACAGAGCGAGAGCACGTTCCTGACACCATCAACATTGCTTTTTACGAATGGCTGTTTGGACTGCGCTGCGATTTGGGCGTGCAGCTGCACGACAATGTCTGCCGTGCTGAACGCGTGTTCCCATTCGCCGTGCTCGCTGGTGTCTGCGCGCATGCACGTGACTTTTGGATTCAAACGGTGCAAGAGCGCGAGGTTGTGCGCATTGCGGTCAAGCGCAGTGACGTGATATCCTTCGCGCACGAGCAGGGGGATGAGGTTTTGTCCCACAAGCCCTGCAGCGCCGGTAACAATAACGTTCATCGGTGGTCCTCAAGGATGTACTGCGCGGCTTTTTCGCCTGATTCCAGCGCGACATTCATGTTCCGTATTTTGGGGAAGGTAACCTGGATGCCTGCGTTGTAAAAGCCCTTGACCGGCGTGCGGTAGGTTGGGGCGTACTTCGTGTAGTCTTTGTCATAGATGGGTTCTGCGTATTTCTCGCGGAACACGTAGCACCAGTTCAGTTCCATGTTCGGGAAGTAGCGCTTCAAGACGTTGAGATACAGGTCCTTGATTTCATCGTCGCTCTTGGGCAGGTCTTCTGCGCTGCCGCCATAGCGGATAAGCCACGAGACCTTGCTCCGGTACTTGTCCACGAGCACGGAATGCTGGTAGAGCACGTGCGTGCGCTCGCCGATAAAGTTCACCCAGTAGTTTTCTGAGTCAAGGAATGTTTTTGTGCCGAACAGGAGCCCGACCACAGGCGTGTAGCGCAGTTTCCTGATGTTTTCAACATAGTCTTCAGGCATTCCTTTCGCGAACTTGATGAGTTCAGGCACAGGAATGGTGTTGATGAGCACGTCATAGACTTCGGTGTGCTCTTTTCCTCCAACCGTGTACGAAATGACCTTTTTGTGCACGTCAAGACTGGTGATTCCTGCCTTGAGGAGGATTTTCGCGCCCTTCCTGAGAACATCCTTTTCAAGACCGTCAATCATCCCCTGCAGGCCGCGCATCGGGTACGTGAACAAATCATTGAATTCGCGCTCTTTCATGCGGTGCGCGAACTGCTTGATGGCAATCTGGCTGAGCGGAATGTTGAACTTGTTCCTGGCGTAGAGCTCGTAATACATTTTTTGCGTGACATTCCTGCCGCACATTTTCGTGAGGTAGGTTTCCGCATCCAAGTCATCGGGGAGCTTGTCAGGGTTGAGCAAGTAACTGACGTACACGCCGAACAGTCCGAACCTGATTTTTTCAATGAGATTGAGATAATTGAACCTCAGGTATTTCCACGGCTTGTTGATGTTGTAAACCTTGTCTTTGAGCGCGACCGCGAGATTGATGCGCTTCCACGTGTTGCTGCCGAGCAAGTCATAGCGGCGCAGGTATTCCATTGTCTTGGTGTTGGTGCGCACGATGTGGTGGTTGAACCTTGGAATCAAATCGCCGTCAACCTCAAAACTGCTCGCGAGACCGCCAAGGAATGGCGCTTTCTCAAGAATAGTAATATCGTGCTTGCCTGCGTCCAGCAGCTTGTCTGCCGCCGCGAGTCCCGCAAGACCGCCGCCCAGAATCATAATCCGCATGACGACAAGCACCGGTGAATGGTTTATAAAGATAGTGGACGATGACCGTGCCAAAGCATTATAAACCCCCCGTCAGTTTCCCGTCGGTATGGCGTACAGCGATTACCTGAAAGTAGTGCGGCCGCAGCAATGGTACAAGAACCTGCTGGTGTTCTTGCCGCTGATTTTCGTCGGACAGCTGCTTGACGCCCGGCTGTTCTGGGCGACTGCCTTGGGCTTTGTGAGCCTGTGCCTGGCAAGCTCGTTCAATTACATCATCAATGACATTGTTGACCGCAGGAAAGACCGTGCGCATCCGGAAAAGCGCAACCGCCCGATTGCGTCAGGAAGGGTTGACGTGGGCATTGCCGCGCTCATCGCGGTCGTGCTACTCGTGCTCAGCCTCAGGATTGCGTATGTGCTCGACCACACGTTCATGCTTGCAGTCATGTTCCTTATCATACTGACGCAGGTGTACTCGTTTTTCCTCAAGAACATCGCGTTCGCGGACATTTTGGCGATTGGCGTGAATTTCGTGACGCGCGCAGTTGCAGGAACGTTCATCATTGACGTGAAGATTTCGCCGTGGCTCATTTTGTGCACGTTCTTTTTCGCGCTGTTCCTTTCTGCAGGCAAGCGACATTCTGACGTGCTCCTGCTCGGCAGGAATGCGCGCTATCACAAGCACGCGCTCGCGTCGTACACGCCGCAGGTCACCAATGCGCTGATGGTCATTACCACGGCAATGCTGGTGGCAAGCTACTCGCTGTACTCGGTGCTCGGCGAACACCGCTATCTTGGCGTGACGATTCCGTTCGCGCTGTACGCGATTTTCAGGTATTTCTCGCACATTTATTCAGGTTCTTCCATCGCGCGGCATCCTGAGAAAGTCTTCATGGACTGGCAGATGCTTGCAGGCATGACGCTTTGGGCGCTCGCTGCCTTTGCCGCGCTGTATATTATATAGGCGCAAGCTTTATAAAGCGCCTGAGTGAAATTGCTCTTGGACGGTCATAGGGGGCGGGTCCCACCCGATCTCATTCGAACTCGGCACGTTAAACCGCCTTCCGTGCCCGACGGTACTGCGTTACGCGGGAAATCGGGCAAGCTGTCCACCTTTTTCCTTTCCTGATGGGAAAACATTAATAAGCCCGTTCTCACGAGAGTAAAGCCATGGGCACAGACAGTTCTGTCGGCTACAATGTGCAGCGCTGGTCACGTGCAGACGTTGAAACAAGCAATCCTATGCTGCGAAAAGTGTCTGCGATTGTCAATAAGCACTTGGAGCACTGCCCTGACCATCCTGGCTTGCGATTGCTCGATGTCGGCTGCGGCAATGGCAAATTTGCGGCACAATACCTGAAGCGCGGCATTGAAGTCTGGGGCGTTGACATCACGCCAAAGCTTGTCACTGCCGCGAAAAAGCGCGGCATCAGGGTCGTGCGGCACGACTTGAACAAAAAATTGCCATTAAAGGACAATTTCTTTGATATCATCACGTGCTCAGAGGTTATCGAGCACGTTTTCAACACAGAGCAGTTGCTGCGTGAGCTGAAGCGCGTGCTTCGCCCGGGCGGAATTGTTGTGCTTACGACGCCAAACCTTGTCGGGCTTGAAAACCGGCTGCGCATCCTGTTTGGCAGGCATCCGAGCTTTTTCGAATATTCTGAGCGCGACGCAATGGGACACATCCGCGCCTACAGTTCACGGGAGCTTCTCAAGCAGGCAAAGCTTGTCGGTTTCAAGAACATTAAGCTCACAGGTTCCACGTTTCCGTTCCCGCACGAAAAGCTCGGCATTGTCGGCAAACTGCTTGTTCCCGCGCTGGTAAAGCTCGCAGATGTCGCGCCGCACTTGTCAGCGCACAGCGTGCTGGTCGCGAGCAAATAAGAAATCACCCAGACTTGGGAAAAAGCCCGCCGCCCACAGTAAACAGCTGCGCATCGTTCTCTTCTCAGCACGGTTCGTACTTCACGAGAATGTCGTTCTGGCCGCGCTGTCCGTGAAGACTGCGGCATTTGCCTGCATCGAGCGTCTTGTATGCCGAGAGGCTGAGCGTGATGCTGACCAGCCGTATTTCGTCCCAGTCCATCGCGTCTTCAGGAGAGACGCTGAAGGCGATATCATCTTGCTGTTTGCGGTCGATGCTGAGGCGCAAATGTTTTCCTGTGGAAACTTCGCCTTCGCGCAAGAGTGCCGCTTCCAAAGGCGAAGCAGGAAGTTTTTGCAGGTCTTCGTGATTCACAAGAATGTGATAATCGCCAAAATTCGTCACGAACGGCTGCATTGTCAGTCCTGTGCGTATTTTTCCGAGTCCCACATGTGCTGCGGGTTGTCTGCGCGGCGGATGAGGTATTTGCCGAGCACAAGGTAGTCAATGCCGGTGCCCATCATGCACTTGTACGCGTCAAAGGGCGTGCAGACAATGGGCTCGCCGCGGATGTTGAATGACGTGTTAATCATGATGGGAATGCCGGTGAGCTTGCCGAACTCCTTGATGAGGTCGTAATAGAGCGGGTTCTGGTCTTCGCGGATGGTTTGCAGTCGTCCTGAGCCGTCCACGTGCGTGACCGCGGGAATTTTCTCGCGCCACTGCTCACGAATGGGATACACCATCAGCATATAGTCTGTCGGTTCAGGAATCGGGTCGTCGCAGTCAAAGTACGTCATGGCGTCATCAACACAAACAACCGGCGCGAACGGCCTGAATTTTTCGCGGTGCTTGACTTTTTCGTTGAGAATGTGCTGCATTTTCGGGTTGCACGGGTTGGAAAGAATGCTGCGCGCTCCTAGAGCCCGCGGACCCCATTCCATCCTGCCCTGGAACCAGCCGACAACATTGTTCTCAAAGATGAGCTTGGAGACTTTTTGGACGCATTCCTGCTCGTCATTGAATTCAGTGTAGCGAATATTGTTTTTGTCCAGGAATTTCCTGATGCCCGCGTTGCCGTAGCCCGGTCCGAGGTATGCGTCACTCATCACAGAGTTGCGCTTCTTGTTGAAAATGCAGTTGTAGATGTATGCGGCGACGCCGATGCTTGTTCCACCGTCTGTCGCGTTGGGCTGGACCCAGATATTTTTGAACGGTGTCCTGCGCAGGATTTTTCCGTTGTACACGCTATTGAGCGCGCACCCGCCTGCCAGAACAATGTTGTCGCACTTGGTTTCCTTGTGCACGTGCTGGAGCATTTTAGTCATGATGTGCTCAAGCACGAGCTGGACACCGGCGGCGATATCTTCGTGCCTTTTTGCCACAGGCTCGTCTGGCTTGCGGCTAGGTCCGCCGAGCAAATCGCAGAGTTTCTTTGACGGCATCTTGTCGCCCCAGTGATACACGAAGTAGTCCATGTCAAAGCGGTAACTGCCGTCGTCCTTGACGTCAATGACTTTCATCAATTTCTTGAAGTACGGGTTTGTTTCAGGATTCATGTCACCGTACGGCGCAAGCCCCATGACTTTGTATTCTGAATTGTTCACGCTGAAGCCCAGATAGGCGGTAATCGTGGAGTAAATAAGCCCGATGGATGTCGGGAATTTTATTTCCTTCATCAAATGAATCTGGTTTCCTTCGCCAAGCCCGTACGTGGTGGTGCTCCATTCGCCGACGCCGTCAACCGTAACAATGGCTGCCTTGTCAAACGGCGAGACCAGGAATGCGCTGGCTGCATGCGCCAGGTGGTGTTCAACGAAGAGAACATCGCCTTTGTACTTCAACTGCTTGCGGATTGTCCGTATGATGCGCAGGCGCTCGTTTATCCAGCCGGGCGTTGAGCTCAGGAAGGTCTTGAAGCTGCGTGGGAATGTCTGCAGGTGCTGGCACATCAGGCGCTCAAACTTCAGCAGGGGCTTTTCGTAAAAGCCGACATAATTGACATCCTTGATACTGATGCCTGCATGTTGCAAACAGAAATTGATGGCATTTATCGGGAAAGAATTGTCGTGCTTCTTGCGCGTGAAGCGCTCTTCTTCTGCTGCCGCGATGATTTTGCCGTCTTTCAGCAGGGCGGCCGCGGCATCGTGGTAGTAACAGCTGATTCCCAAAACATACATGGTCTTTTCCTCAAAACTGCCGGTAGTGTTCCTTGATTGGTCGCTTTTTCAGGTCAATGTCTGACCAGTAAGTTTCTGATTTGGCGTCCGGCTTTAAATCCATGAGCTTTTTCTTGAACAGCCTGCACGCGAGCGCGGTCAAGCCTACGCCAACAAGATAAACGATTGCGAGCAAGACAGAGTTGACGATGACTGCGATGTGCTGCCCGAAAGCATGCATTCCCTTCTTGAAACCTTTGGTGAATTCCTTGTTCATCGCAAGAGCCTCCTGATGCCAGCGCCGATGAGCAAGATGGTGAACACGACTACCGCGAAATAAACATACGCAGGAGCCCAGAATGCCCACGCGCCGTGCATGAATGAATAAACTGTCGTGAGAATGGCAGTAGCAAGCGCATAACTGAAGAGGAATCCCAGTGCTTTCCCGCACGTTTCTGCAGAACGGTTTGGCTCAAACTGCATAGTGCGGATTCCTTGCGAGCCGTTTATAAAGGTTCTGAACGAGAAATATCAGAACAGCGCGTAGATAAACGGCGATATCGCGCTGCTTTGTCCGAGGATGATAAGGACTCCGACAAAAACAAGCATGATGAGAATAGGCGCCAACCACCAGGCTTTCCTGACTTTCAAAAAGTCCCAGAGTTCGCCGAGCAATGACTTGTTGTTGGACATGGTGTTTCCTGACTGCGGTCAATTTATAAAGCTGGCGGTTGGGCGCAGGAGCTCGTTCGCGGCAAGCTCGTGCCCTGCCTCGTTCCAGTGGAAGTCTTTTTCAAAATGCAGTTGTTCGCCTGCGTGCGCTTGGAATGCCGGCAATAAGTCAATGATGGGAACAACCGCTTCCTTGCCGTACGCATTGAGCACGCGCTGGGGCTGGTCAATGACTATGCCGTCACCAGATTGCTGCGTTTCTTGGCTGCGGTCAGGAATAACTGCAAGCAAAAATGGAATATCGCGCTGTTCGAGCTGATAACGCATTGCGTTCAGTAATGTAAAGGTCTTGTTCCACGCACGCTTGATCTCAGGGCTCATTTCTTTTTGCAAATATGGCGTGAATGCGCTGCGGTAATCAACTGCAGATGAGGTTCCTGTTTGTTCCTGCAGTTTCCAGTATGCGCTCTGAATGAGATTGAAGATGTGGAAGCGCGAGGAGAGGAAGTAATATACTGCCCTGGGCCTGCTTTGGGCGAGCGGACGGTGAGTGTTCACGAGCAATTTGCCGTCTTCGTACGCAAACAATCCGCGCGCAGCATTGTCAATCTGGTCATTGCCGACATAATACGCGAGAATCACGAGGTCAGGCTGGTAGCTGAGCCCTTCTTTGGTGAGAAACAGCAGCTGCTGTTCTGTTGACCAACCATTGGTCGCGACGCTGAGCACTTCAATCTTCTTTTCAGGGAATTGGACGCGCAGTTTGTGCTCAAGCTGCTTGACAAAGGTTTTCTCAAGAGGAACTTCAAGCCCGACGGTAAAAGAATCGCCAAGGACAAGCGCGCGGAAGGTACCGGAAGGCTTTGCCGCATAGTCGTATTCGTAATCCTTGAAGCCGCGCGAGTTAAACGTCGTCACCTGGGAGAATTCGTGCGATGTGTAGTCTATCGTGCTGTAAGGACGGAACTTGAAAAGAAAGTCAGCGTCATACTCGTAGACATTCATCGCTTGTGGATAGAGCGTGCGGACAGCGATTTCCGCAACTGCAAGCACCGCAAGAAGTATCAAACAGACAGCGACGCAGGAGAACAGCAGGCGCTTGCGCGGCGAAAGCTCAGGCTGCTTGTTTTTTCGTTTCATAGCGTGCAATTTTCTCCGTAACTGTCTGCGCAAACCCTGAGACGTCTTCAGGGAGCAATGGCGCGTTGTAATAGTGCCGGAAGATGGTGCCGCCGCCGGGCGTGGAAACGCAGGCATAGATGAACTTGAGCCGGTCATTTTCGTCATAGAACTGCTTTTTGTCCAGCGCCTCGCGAATCTTTGCCGGCAGTGTGCGGACGTCTCCGACGCGCACCACGTCCTTCTGGTAGGCATAGAACACGTTGCCGAGCACGATGAGCGGCTTGTTATAGAGCAGGGTTTCCCATCCTGCGGTTGAGTTAATCGCAATGGTCGCCTGCGCGTGCTTGATGATGTCATGGCTGTTGGTCAGCGGGTCGAGCAGGCGGACATTGGGAATCTTGCGGAGCAAATCAAGCTGTTCTTTTGCCACGCCGCCCAAATCATCAGGGTGCGTTTTGGTGTACAGCAATGTTCCGACAGGAAGCGAAAGCGCTATTTGCCGCACGAGTTCAAACTGGTTGTAGTAGAACGGTTCGCGCACGGTGACCTGCGAATCCTCGATAAAATGAATGGGAAAAAAGACATAGTTCTGGTTCGGGTCAAACTTAGTGAAGAAGCCGCGGTGCAGCTTGAACTTGTTGATGCGATACCATCTGGTGACTTCGTTCTTGGCGCGCTGTGCCAGCGTGATGTGCGAGTCGCCTGAGCCCTCTTTGACGTAGCGGACAAGCCCCTGGGCATACGTTTTGATGAGCTTGAATGTCGGGTCGCGGCACATTTTGTACATTTTGCCCTTGGTGAGAAAAGAATGCAGTATATCATTGACTTTTTTGGATTCGGCGGGCGTGAGTTCGCGTTGCTGCAATTCCCTGTACGTGTCGAGTGCTTCGGACCAAATCCAGTTCTCGTCAATGTCGGAAAGCACAAGTGAGCCTGCGCGGTCAAGCGGTCCTGATTCCATCACAAAGTGCGGAATTTCTTTTGCCTTAGCGACCGCGTACGCGGTCCTTTCGGCCAGCATTCCCGACGTGCCGAACAAGAAGTAATCGCAGCGCTGTTGAGTGAAGAACTGCTCAAAGAAGTGCAGGTATCCCGCAACTTGGGGCAGGACTTTGTCTTCAGGGAGCGTGCGAAGCGTGATGACTGAGCTGTAAATCATGCGCAGCGTGGGCAGACCGTACTTTTTCTCCAGCGCGAGGTATGCTTCAGGAGCGCAGGGTTTTTCTCCAGGCTCAAAGAAACTTGCGTCAAAGCCGTTTTCCTTGATGTGCGCAAGCGCTTTGGCCGAGTACGTCAGGAAATGGTGGTGCAGGTGCGCGGGGAGCTGTTTCGCGACCGCGACAAGCAGCCGTGCGTCCTCGTACGTGCCGAGCAGCCAGCAAATGTTGAGTTTTTTGTCCATGGCGTTCACGCGCTCACTTGGTCAGCACCGCAACGACTTCATACGCGGGAAAGAGCCCGCGGAGGAAGGTGTTTTCGTAATAGTACGGCTTCAGGTTCATGAGCGGCTCAACAATGTAGTTCCACGGGTAATACCATGCCTTGCGGAACGTGAGTTTGCCCTGGAATTTCCTGAAGCTGAAGTCAAAATAAATTTCTTCCAGCCCGTCTGCGTTGCGCGGGCAGAAAAAGCTGAACGTGCCGACCGTGAAGTTGCGCTTGTGCGTGGGGTCAACCCAGCTGCCTTCGCCGCTGAAGTGCGGTCCGCGAATCACGAGCCTGCCTCCTGGTTTGAGGATGCGGTGGAGTTCTTTCATCACTTTGGGCATGTCGTCAACGTGCTCAAGGATGTGGCTCGCCAGAATCTCGTCAAACTCATTGTCCTTGAGCGGGTACGGGAATTTGTTCAGGTCGTGCACGACGTCAACGCCGTCGTGCTTGTGAATGTCTAGGTTCACGTAGCCGGGAAGAATCTTGTACGCGCAGCCGAGGTTCAGTTTCTTCATACTGACCTCAATGGCGCAGGAAGCTCAAGCTTGGGCAGGAAGCCTTCTTTGTCCAGGAGTCGCGCGAACGCGAGCAAATCCTTATCTGTGCGGTGGCGTGAGACAATCTGGGCGCCGAACGGCAGGTTGTTCGGTCCTTTGAAGACAGGCAGGTTGACGCTTGGAGCGCCACAGAATGTCCAGATAAGGCAGGCGTCAGGCCGGTCGTTCGTGAATGGTCCTACGAATGCCTCGCCGCCCGTGGACAACGTGAGAATAATGTCATAGTCATTGAAGAATTTTTTGAGGAGCATGCTGATGCGCGCCTGCTCGTCAAGGCAACGCGTGTAGTCCTCGGTAGTAATTTCAGTTCTGCCGCGCTCCACCATTTCCGCGAAGAGCGGGCTGAATTTGTCGTTGTGCGCCGCGTATTCTTCCTTAAAATAATACGACAGTGACTTGCAGTAGAGTTTTTCGTGAATCTCGTGCACATTGCTGAAGTCAGGCGGAAGCTCTGCTTCGGTTACCGTGATGTTCTTGCTTGTCTTGAGCTTTGCGGCAAAATCAAGCAGTGCTTTTCGTGCGTACGGCTCCCACAAGTCCCATTTGGGCGACTTGACGAGCGCGACGCGCCACTTGTCGCCGGACTTGCGCGCCTCATTGTGCAGGACATTGGCGAGCGGATAGTCTGTTCCCTGCAGGCGGAGAACGTCAAGGAACAATTCAAGGTCGTCAAGCGTGCGCGCGAACAATCCCACGTGGTCGAGCGAGTCCGTTGTCTTGAGCACGGCTGTGCGCGGGATGAGTCCGAATGAGGGCTTGAAGCCGTACACGCCGCAATAACTTGCAGGGCGGATGGTTGAGCCCGCGGTCTGCGTTCCGAGCGCGAACGGCACCATGAAGCTCGCGACTGCAGCGGCAGAGCCGCTGGATGACGTACCTGTGCCGTACGCAAAATTGTGCGGGTTAACGGTCGGGCCAGGAGTGTGGACAGAAAGTTCTGCCGTGACGGTCTTGCCAGGCACGATGCCGTCTTCCTGCCGGATATTGAACACAACGCGTGCGTCATTGCCCGGCGTGTAGCCTTCCCAGATTTTGCTTCCTCTGCTCGTGGGAAAGTCGCTGGTGTTGAACACGTCCTTGACGCCGACAGGCATTCCCGCGATTTTGCCCGGGAGTTTTCCTTCTTTTATTTTCGCGTCGACCGCGTCTGCCTGGCTGAGCGCGTGCGCGCGGTCAAACACCACCCATGCCTTGACGTGCTTGTCAAACTTTTCCATTGCCTCAATGCAGGACTCGACATACTGGCGGGCGGTTATTTCTCCCGCGGTAATCCTGCCGAGCGCTTCTGTCGCGCTGAGCATGTGCAATGGCTGTGCGTGAAGTGAAAGTGCCATGGTTTTCAGAAAGGAAGTTTTTTTGCGATGTCAGGGCGGGTCTTTTTGACCGCGTCCTCGATTTCCTCTATCGTGAGCCCGGTGATTTCAGTCAGGTACTGCATGATTTTCGGGCGTTCAGGGTCAATTTTCTTGATGAGCTCAAATGCTTCCTCACGCGTCATGAGCCCGATACGGACGTCTGCGCTCGCGTGGTCGGTCGTTCTGCCGAATCCGCGCTTGAGGAACTTGGTGTAATCGTGCCCACCGGACATGATGCATTCAACGCTCTTGTATCCTTTGTACGTGCCTTCCACGTAGTCTTCTTTCCAGCCGTATTCCTTCTTGACGAATTCCATCTGGCGCTCGTCGTCCCAGAACAAAAAGTCGCCGAGGTGGATGCCGACCAGTCCGAGCTCGTTGATTTCTTCCCAGCTGGGCAGCTTGAACGGCAAAAGGTCCTGCTCGGTGATGTCGCCGCCCAGCATTTCTTCAGGATAAATTTTCGCAGAGACCTTGATGAAGTAGTCGCGGTCATACTTGCGCACTGGCTCGTAATAGCTTGCCCTGCCCGAGGACTCGCAGATGCTTTCTCCCCAGATGATGAGCGGAATCTTGTACTTGACCGCGATTTGCAGCGGGAAAGCCCCGACGCCTGAGTGGCAGTGCCAGCACGGGTCGCCGATTTTGTAAATGGATTTTTTGGCGAGCTTGTTGATGAGGTCTCTGTTGAGCGTGAACTGGATGTGGTCGATGCTGAGCTTTTCCAGGATGTTTTTCAGGTTGTACTTGCCAGTGTCTGTGTACCAGTTGTGGCTGAACGTGACCGCGAGCGGCTTGAGCCCATAAATTTTCTTGATGATGTGGAGTTGGAAGCAGCTGTCCTTGCCGCCGCTGATAGGCACGATGCAGTCGTAATTCTTGCCGTCCTTGCTCTTGTACTTGTCCAGAATTTCCTTGAGCTGTTTTTCGCGTTCAGCCCAATTGAGGTGCATTTTCTGCTCTTGCGACTGGCACGCTTGGCAGATGCCGAGTTCGTCAAACTTGATGCCTTCGTTTGTCTCCGGCATGCAGCACCGGTTACAGTACTGCAAGTTCGCAAAAGGGGGCTTGCCGTGGTCAGACATACCGACGAAAAACAGAAAGTTCGTTTATAAAGCTTGTGGAGGAAGAATCTGGCTCAATGCAGACTTGAATTTCTTCACGCTCGCCTGCTCGGTAAATGTGCTCGCGAGCATGCGTGCCTTCTTGGAAAGCGCAGGGTCAGTCATCAGCGTCTTGGCGTCATTGAACCGCTTGACCAGGTCGTCCTTGTCCGGGTCAACGACGAGCTTGGGACTGAGTTTTGCGACGGCAGGAGCAACGCCGCAGTCTTTGCTGACCATCGGCACAAAGCCAGCTGCCATTGCTTCCAGGATGTTTGCGCCGGCAGGCTCAAGGCGGGCGAGGTTGAAGTAGTATGTTGACTGCGTGATGTAGTCAAGGTAGTTCGGCACTTTGCCCGTGATGACGACGCGGCTGTCTGTTTTCGCGAGTTTCGCGATGTCCTGAGTGGCATTGCCAATCATGAAGAGCTTTGCGTCGGCATCGAGCTGTTTGAAGAGCTTGATAAGCCGGTCTGCGCCTTTTTGCCGGTTCACGTGCGGTCCGATAAAGCAGAAGTTGCCTGTCTTGGCAGGCGTAAGCCTGGAAAAGCGCGATGTATCAATGAAAATCGGCACGACTGCGTGCCTGACACGTTGGGGCAGGCGTGGATATGTTTTTGCGGCGTTTGCCATCAGCTCTGAGGTTGACACGATGCAGTCGATAAACCGCAGTGTCCAGTCAAAATACTTTTTCGTGAGCCCGCGATAGCTGCGCAGGCTGAAGAAGAACGGGTCTGAGTTGATGGCGATGATTTTTTTACTGCCGAACAGCAGCCGGGGCAAAAGCGCGGTGACCATCATGGGGCTTTCCAGCAGGTACACATCTGCGCGAGGCAGGAAAAATCCTTTGAGAAATGCGGAAAGGTGAAGGAGAATGCCGTTTTTCTTGAGAAATGCAAACGGAACAAATGACCTGAAGCGCGCGCGCACTGATTCTGCCCAGGTTTTGTGCACGCGATGCGGGTCCCAGTATACGAAGCAGGCTTTCATTCAGTACCGCCGCAGGATTTTCAGGAATGCCTTGAAGAGCTTCCAGTTGCCTCGCAGGCGGGTCGCGAACCTGGGCTGGTCTTTGCGCTCACGGATGTGAATCTGCACTTTTTTGATGCGAAAGCCGCGTTTGGCGGCGTGGAACTGGAGCTGCGTGCCGATGGAGCCGATGCGGTCAAAAAAGCCGAGCGAGTCATATACTGCGCGCGAATATGATTTCAGCCCGCAGAACGGGTCATCATGCCGCATTTTGAGCCAGGAATACCAGCCGAAGACATGCTCGGCAAGCCGCTGCTTGCGCTGCCTCCTGCCCATGACTACATCTGCAATGCCCTGCTTGATGGGCTTGATGAACTTGGGCAGGTCCTCAGGATTGTGCTGGCCGTCTGCATCAAACGTGATGAAGATTCCTGCACCGCGCTTTGCCGCGAGTGCGAATCCGCTGTCCACTGCCGTGTCATAGCCCTGGTTGGCCTTGTGCACGAGCACAACGGCTCCTGCTTTGCGCGCGCGCTCAGCTGTTTTATCTTTTGAACCGTCGCTGACCACGATGATTTCGTCCACGTAATGCCTGGCGCCTCGGATGACGCGTGCAATCGTGTCCTGCTCGTTAAGCGCAGGGATAATCAGGGTTGTTTTACTGCGCATTTTTTCCCGCGATGTCTGCAAAGTGAATCGGGTGCCCTTTCGGGATGTCCCTGCCTGCCTTCTGCCCGAGAATGTTTTTTTCCTCGTAGGGCTTCACGCCGAGCGCCGGGCGCAGCGCCATGAGCTTGTCTTCGGTGATGACGTCGCCTTTTTTGATGTCCATTGCGGCGTACAGGCCGCGCGTCTGGATGATGCATGTCTGCTTTTCATCGTCAGTGATGCGTTTTTCAGGCGAGCCGAGCGCTGCTTCTGCAGCGCGTACTGCCTGAATCATGGTGCGGAAGCTCTTGCCGAACTCCATGGCAAACAGGTGGTCAGGGCCCTTGCGCGTCTTGTCGTCACTGATGTGCTTCTCAATAACTTTGCCGCCCAGGGCGACTGACGCGATGGGCACGGTGATGCCGTCCAGGGGGTCATCGCCTGTGCCTGCAGGGCCGATGGTGTGGTCTGACACGCCCACCACGCACCCGAACGTTTGCGCGTATGTCTGCATGACGCGCAGGTTGCTGTGCCTGACCGAGCTTGGATAGGCAGTGGTGCATTGCAGGAGGATAATCTGGTCATTGCCTGCCTTGCGGATGGTGTCCACGGCCATCTGCACAGTGCCCATGTCCGCGGCGCCGGTGGCGAGGATGATGGGCTTGCCGGTTTTTGCGACGCATTCAAGGAATTTGGGGTTGGTGATTTCCCCTGAGCCTATTTTGTGGCATGGAACGTTAACAGCTTCGAGCATATCAACCGCTTCCTTGTCGTAGGGAGCGGAAAAGAAGTGAATGCCAATTTTTTTGCAGTACGCGGCGACTTCAGGAATCCATTCGCGCGGGAATTCTGCCGCGCGCCAAACGTCCATGAGCGGCTTTTCCCATGTTGCCTGGTGCGCGACCTTGAGCCCGCTGAAGCCGGTTTCCGAGACAATTTGCTCTGCCTTGAAATTCTGGATTTTGAACGCGTCAGCGCCGTCTTCCTTGGCGAGCTTCGCGAGCAGTTTTACGCGTTCCAGGCTGCCGTCAAAGTTTGAGCCGATTTCCGCGATAATGTACGCAGGCTCGCCGTCGCCTACCCAGCGGTCGCCAATCCTGATTTTGGGCATGTTTTTACGACCTCAGGCTTGTTTAAAAAGATTGTGGACTCACAATCCGACTTTGTCGCGCACGGTGTTGTACAATGCGCTCACGTTCCTGCCGACGCCTGAGGTTGCCTCGCGCAGGAGCTCTTTGTCGCCCTGGTCAAATTCCACTAGGAACATCACCAACGCGTACGCGAGCAGGCTCGCGAGCGTCGCGAGATATGCGTTCCAGAACGCGGAGACAATCCAAAACATTGCTGCTGCGGCGATGAGTGCGCGCAGCAGGCTGAACAGCGTGCGCTTCAAACTGAGCGTGAATCCGCCCTTGAGAATCATGCGCGTGAGCAGGACAAATCCTATCGCTTCCGACGCAAGCGTGGTCCATGCCGCAGCGACAAAGCCGTACTTCGGGATGAACATAAAGTTCGTTATGACATTGAACACGGCAAGCCCAAGCAGGATGAACAAGTACTGCCATTCTTTGGCAATGGTGTAAATGACGTAGCGGAACAGGGAGTCAATGAACAGGAATGGCACGATGAGGATGATGACGCGGAGCGCAGGAATGGCCTGGAGGAAGTCTGCGCCGTAAATGAAGCTGACGATGAGCGGCGCAAGGAAAAACACGCCGAACGTGATGGGCACGGCAGTAATGAGCAGTATGCGCGCGGCGCGCGTGAACAATGCGTTTGCGAGCGCCTGGTCTTTCTTATGCAGCTGCAGGAGCGCGGGAAAAATAGAGTAGCTGAGGATGTACGGGAAGAACTGCACGAGGTCCAGGAGCCGGTAGGCAGCGCTGTACCACCCGACTTCCTGGTCGCCGCGCAGGAAGGAAATCATCAGGATGTCAATGCGGAAGTACACGAAGAACAGGAATCCGGTGAGCGCGATAGGAATGCCTGCGATGGCAAAGCGCTTCCACACGGCCCAGTCAAATGCGAATGCAGGTCTGGCAAACTTCCGCGAATTGAAAAACATCCAGGCGAAGTGCAGGACTTGCGCGAGCAGGTGGCAGGCGACGAACAGCACAAAGCTTTTGGTGAAGAACATGACGAGCAGGCCTGCCGCGAACAAGGCAGTGCGCTCAATCATCCTTCCGATTGCGATGACTTTCAGGTCATTCCTGCTGTAGAACGTGATTTCAAACACGTTCTGGATGTTTGCCAGCCCGACGCTGAGCGCGTACAGCAGGAGAGCGAGCAATACTTCTGAAGGCTTATCAATGAAAAACGCAGACCCGAGCGCGAGAAGCGCGAGCGCGGTGAGGATGATGCGCATGGTGAGCGCGTGCGAGAGGTAAAACGAGAGCCGTTTGGGGTTTTTGGCGCACTGCCTGATAGCATACACGGTTGTGCCCAGGTCTGCGAGCATGAAGGCAAACGCCGCGTAGGACATGACAAAGCTGTACTGGCCCATGACCAGGCTGCCGAACAGCCGGGCAAACACGAAAATCAGGACAGGACCGAAGAGCTTGTCAATGACTTCTGCGCCAAACATCCAGATGGCATTTCTGATGACTGCTGAGCGCACGCTCATGGCTGCACCACTTTTTGCCGCAGGAGCTCGTCGTAGAGTGCAGCGCCCGCAACTTCATTGCCGAGCACGTTGAAGTGCGCGTCGCCCTCGTAGTACAGTTTGTCCTTGATGTTCTGCTCGCGTATCGCGTCCTTGAGCAGTGGCGTGAGGTCAATGAACGTGGCATTGTACTTTCGTGCTGCTTCCGCGAGGATGCGCGCGGGCTTGCCGAAGTCGTACTTGTCTCCAGGAACGCGGTTGCGCTGCTGGTAGTCTTCCCACAGCTCGTCGTGCACCTGGAATTTCATCGGAATCATAACGATGACGTACTTCTGCCTGCGCTGCCGGGCAGTGTCTGCCATTTCCTGGACGTTCGCGAGCGTGGCATTCCAGCCTTCGCTTGTTTCCTGGTCGTATGCAGATTGCAGAATTTTGTATTGCAGGCGCGCCGGCTCTGCAAGACCGAGGTCAACGAGCCGGTTGCGCACTTTGTACAGGAAATTCCTGAGTCCTGCGTTTTCGTTGAGCACGATGAAGCGGAAGTAAATGTATGCGCGGGAATTGAAGATGAGCCAGTTTTGGAACCGTGCCCAGGAAAAGAGCGGCAGTTCAAGGGATGCCTTGGACACTGCGCAGCCGTTGTCCAGCACCGTGGACTGTGGCGCGCCGATATCGCCTTCAATGTCATTCATGTAAAAGAAGTACATCACGATGTCAGGCGCGAGCGCAGGGCTGTCGCGTGCGTGGAACTTGGCTTCCTCATAACTGCCGTAGCCGGAAACGCCGGTGTTGATGACTGAGTACTGCGTTGTGCTGTGCTTGTTCAATTCGCGCTCAAGCACCTTGACAAAGGTCTGGTTCGCGTCCCAGACAGCGCCGAACAGGAAGGAATCGCCGAGCGCAAGGATGCGTTTTTCACCGGCTTGCTTGGGCCCGTACTCGCGGTCGCGCAGGCCCATGCTGTTCAGCGAGACATTTTGCTGGAAATAACTGAAGTCAATGACCATTTGCGCATGCGGCTTGAGCTTGTAGCCCAGTAGGTCGTCCTTTGCGTACAGCGTGCACAGGTATTTTGGACCGCCAAAGAACGCGCGGACGCCGAGCTCAAGCAGCGCAAGGCAGACAATCGCGGTAAACAGGAGCATGACTACGGTAAAACAGATTTTCTTGATGCGCTCGCGCGATACCACCGTCGGAACGCACAGAACTTAGTTAATAAATGTTATGGACTCGTGCTCAGGCGGCTGCAAATGCCTCTGCAGGGTTCAGGATTTCCTTGTCCCAGGCTGTCTTGAGCATGCCGTAATATTCATCGCGCAGGATGCTCATCCTGACCGCGTCATAGTATTTGCTGTTGCGGTAGATTTCACTGCGGAGCACGCCTTCGTCAACAAAGCCCAGGTGGTGGTAGGACTTGATGCCTGCCTTGTGGTCTGCGTTCACGCCCAGCCAGATTTTGTTGAGGTTGAGCTTTTCAAACCCGTAGCGGATGAGGAGCTTGCCTGCCTCCTGGCCGATGCCTTTCCGCCAGTAGTCTTTTTCGCCGATGAAAATGCGGTATTCTGCCGTGCGGCTGACCCATTCTATGCGGTGAATGCCGCAAAAGCCGATGGGCTGGCTGTTTTTCTTGTCGCAAATCATGAACAGGGTTTCTGTGGGGTCCTTGCGCATGTGCTCATACCAGTCCTCAAGGTTTTCCAGCATGTTGGGCTTTGTGCCCATGAAGAGAAAGTGCGTGACTGCCGGGTCGTTTGCCCAGTTGAAGAACTTGCCTGCAAGGTCTTTTTTCTCAAAGCCGCGCAGGTACGTGCGGTTTCCGACAACGTACGGGTGGTGGAGCTGCGAGCGGGAGACTTTCATGGTCGTGGTTGTTGCGTGGTGGTTTTAAATCTTCGGGAGCTCGCCTTTTGCCGCGAGCACTTTTTTGATGCCGCTGATGAACAGGTCAACGTGCTCTTTGGTGTGCGGATACCGGCAGATGTTTGTCGTGATGAGCTCTTCGGCATACAGTTTTTCCACAACCGGGCAGAGCCCTTGTGGATAGTCGGGCTTGGCGTACGCGAACGGTCCTGCGCATTTGTGTGCCTGCTGCTGGTAAATAGGGTACTGGTAGATGGGCTTGACATAGCCTGCCGCGATGGGCAGGTTTTCTGCCTGAAGCGCCTTGACAAACGTGGCACGCGACATTCCTGCCTTTGCGGCGTCAAACTTCATCGGATACAGGAAGTACACGTGCGTTGCCTGGGGATGCATAGCTGGCGGTGTGAGAAAATCAAACTGCTTGAGCTGTTCGGCCAGGTACTGGGCGAGCTCAACGCGCGGCCTGGTGAGCGTGTCAAGCTTTTTCATTTGCTCGTGCGCGATTGCCGCGAGCGGCTCGGGCAGGCGGAAGTTGTTTCCCACCAGGGGCTCGTAGCGTTCCTGGGCGTTCGCAGACATGAGGCTGTCCATGATGACTTCGCCGTGGTTGCGAACGAGCTGGCATCGGTGCGCGACGCGGTCATCGTTCGTGACAATGACTCCTCCTTCGCCGCAGTGCACAGTCTTGTTCTGGTTCAGGCTGAACACGCCGATGTCGCCAATAGTTCCGGCCCATCTGTTGTCAAAACGTGCACCCGGCGACTGGGCATTGTCCTCGATAAACACAATCTTGCGCTCGTCAGCGAGTTTCCTGAACTCGTCCAGTGCCGCAGGCTGTCCGAACAGGTTCACGACAATGATTGCCTTGGTGCGGGATGTGATTTTTCTGCGTACGTCAACCGGGTCCATGTTGAACGTAGCAGGGTCAATGTCTGCGAAGACAGGGATAGCGTTGCAGCACAATGCTGCGGTTGCTGTTGCGCACATAGTGTAAGGTGGAACAATGACTTCGTCGCCTGCGCCGATTCCTGCCGCAGTGAGCGCTGTCTGCAGCGCGGTTGTTGCAGAATTGACTGCGATGGCGTGCTTGACGCCGAATTTGTTTTTGAACCACTGCTCGAGCGCGAGCCCTTCAGGACCGCCCAAGTGCGCAGGTCCTGCGACCGCGATGAATCCTGAGAGAATGCCGCTCTTGAGGACGCGCGTGACTGCGTCAATTTCTTCCTGTCCCATGGTATTCGTGGGCGGCAATGGCTTGGGAAGCAATGGAGTTCCGCCGAGAAGCGCGGGTTTTTCGTTCATGATGCCTCCGGAAGCGACAGGGATTTATTTGTTTTCGCTGACTCAAGCAGGGCGTTCACTGCAGCGACTGCTTTCCAGCCGTCCTGGGCAGTGCACGGCACAGGCGTGTTTTGTTCCAGTGCCGCAATCATGCTCGTGACTGCGTTGCGCATGTAGTCCTGAGTTCCGCGGACAGAAAGCACGGTTGTCTTTCCGCCCTGCGTGATGCTGATGTTCCAATGGTCAAGCGCGATGCTGCCATTTGTTCCTTCAATGGTTGTTTTGAAGAGCCCGCCTTTGGTCGTGACTGCTTCATTGGTTTCGTCAAGCGCGAGCAGTTCTGCCTGCAGCCCGCTGGCGAACGTGAGTGTGGCATCAATGTTCGGGTCTGCGGGCGTGCGCGGCGGTGACGCGCTTGTTTTTGCGGTGACGCTGGTGATTTCGCCGAGCAGGAGTCTGAGCAGGTCAATGGCGTGGATGCCGTTGTTCCACATGCCACCGGTGTACGTGCTCGTGATGCTGACGGGCTTGATTCCTGGCACGAGCTCCTTGACCTTGTGCGGCACAGGGTCAAAGCGCTTGATGAAGTTGTGGACGAGAACAACATTGTTTTCTTTGCATGCGCGCTCGATTTCCCTGCCCTCGGCAGCAGTTGGCGCGAGCGGCTTTTCGCACCAGATTGCTTTCACGCCAGCGGCAACCGCTGCCTTGACCAGCGCGAGATGGCTGTCCATCAGCGTGCAGATGGACACAATGTCTGGTTTTTCCGCGGCAAGCGCCTCGCGGGCGTCAGTGTATGTTTTCACGCCGTACTTTTTGCCGTACGTGTCCAGTTTTGTTTTGTCCACGTCAACGAGCGCCACGAGTTTTGTGCGGGCATGACTGGCATAGGCGCCTGCGTGCGTCATGACCTGGTGCGGGCGGTTGGGGTCATCGTCAAAGCCGCAGCCAATCCTGCCGCAGCCGATGACCATCGCGTTGTATGTTTTCATCTTAGTATACCTTGCATTTTTTGAGCGCGTCCACAAAGCCGGTGTCGCGGAGGCGCTTCATCTCGACAATGTCTTCTTTTACTGTGGTGAGCGGCACGCCGAGCTTCTGGGCGAGCGCGGTGTTGAGCGTGGTGTTCTTGGGGCGGGGAATCTTGGACACAGAGTCTATGCTGCCTGGCTTGACAAGCGCCTTGTCGTATCCGAACACATCTGCAATGAGCAGTACAAAGTCGTGCTTGCTGATGGCGTCCTTGCTGCCGACGTGAATGGTGCCTTTGAAGTTTTTGTCGCACAGGTACTTGATGATTCCTGCGAACCTGTTGACGAAGACGGGCGTAAAAAAAGAATCGGTGAATCCAGTAATTTGTTTTTTTTGTTCAAAATTCGCGATGAGCCACTCAGCGAGGCTGTTTTTGTCCTGGAAGTTCCAGCCGTACATCGTGGTGCGCATCGCGATGGCGTTTTCGTACCGCAGCGCTACCTGCTCTGCGAGCAGTTTTGTCTTGGAATAGACATTGACGGGGTTGGTGGAGTCTGTTTCTGCATAATTGCCTTTGGTGCCGTCAAAGACGGCTTCGGTGGAAACGTACACGAGCTTGCAGTTGAGTTCTTTGGCGATTGCGGCGATGTTTTCAGTCGCGGTCACGTTGCCTTTGTGCGTTTCTTCCTGGTGGGTTTCGCTCCAGTCAACTGCAGTAATCGCTGCGGTGTGGATGATGACATCGGGCTTGAACTGCGCGATTATTTCCCTGCATTTTGCAGGGTCAAGCAGGTCAAGCTGCACGGCTTTGATACGCGCATCGCGGAAATCTATCGCGTGCGTATTGTAGCATCCCATCACCTGCACGTCCTTGGGCAGGCAGAGGGCGGTGCTTGCGCCCATCAGGCCGCTGATTCCGGTGATGAACGCGCGCTTCATTCCAATGCTCCGCTCTTGTGCAGGAGCGTCTTGATTTCATCCTTGGTGAGCACGCTTTCATTCCTGGATTCGTATCCTTTCCTGCTGACTGGCTTCGCGTCAGGATAGGACGTTGAGAAGTGCTGGTAGCGCTCGTACAGCAGGGGCAGGATGACGAACATGTCCTTGAGCTCTCCTGCGCGCGCGGCTTCCTCGTCGGTCATGAGCTCTTCGTACATGCTTTCGCCTTCCTTGAGCCCGATGGTCTGCATCTTGATGGATGCAGGGTCTTTGCCGTGCCTGGGCGCGATTTCATTGATGATGACCTGCGTGAAGTCGCTCAGCCTGACCACAGGCATTTTGAGGATGAAGATTTCGCCGCCCTGCGCGCGCTGGACGCAGTCAAGCACGAGCCGCACCGACTCGTTCAGTGACATGGTGAATCGTGTCATGCCCGGGTCAGTGACCGTGACCGGACCGCCGCTGGCAATCTGTTTTTTGAACAGGGGAATGACTGAGCCGCGCGAGCCCATCACGTTACCGAACCTGACTGAGGCAAAGACCGTGCGCTTGCCGCCCTTGTAGTAGTTCGCGCTCGTGATGAGGCGTTCGGCGACGCGCTTGGTCGCGCCCATGGTGTTGTTCGGGTTCGCTGCCTTGTCCGAGCTCGTGTAGATGACGCGCTCGACATTGTTCTCAATCGCGGCTTCAATGACGTTTTGCGTGCCGATGATGTTGGTTTTCACGGCTTCAAACGGGTTGTACTCGCATGCCTTGACGTGCTTGAGCGCGGCAAGGTGGAAGACGATGTCAATGTCGTGTAATGCGAACGAGATGCGTTGCTTGTCCTTGACATCGCCGAGCAGGAAGCGGACTTTCTTCATGATGGCAGGGTCAGTGCTGGCAAGTTCGTGCTCAAACTCAAAATGGTCTGTCTCGTCAACGTCAAAAAGGCGCACGACTTCAGGCTCGTGCTTGAGCAGGAGCTCTTTCGTGAGCGCCTTGCCAATCGTGCCTGTGCCGCCCGTAATCAGAATGCGTTTGCCTTTGAAAAAATCGTTCTGCATCACATCACCCTGTTGTTTTTTGAATTTCTTAAGCCATTGTGCGATTGAAACCTTGGAAACATATGCCCCGAAATTTTCCTGCAGCAATTGCTGGATTTCCGCGAGCGATTTTTTGCCGGATTCTGCAACCGCGGCGTCAATGACTTCCTGGGCGAATCGTGCCTTGTCTCCTTCGCTGAACACCTTGCCGCAACTGTTGCACTTGGATAGTTGCTTGGTGGTCGCCTTGCCGATGCGGTGGCCGTGCTTGACGACGTCAGTTGCATTGCAGTTCGGGCACTCCCCCATCATGAACACCGGTCTTTCGTATTTAAACCTCACGATAACTTAACTCGCATTGCGGCAATGAACGTGCGTGTGGTTTGAACAAAAAAATCACTTCTTGGTTGAACGGAAAATCGGGACGACGTTGACTTTGTGCGCAGTGTCTTGTAGTGCTTCGTGGTTCTTGAGCGTTTCCGTGAGCGCGCGGTTGAAGACTTCGCGTCGTTGCTCTTCGCCAAGCGCATCGCCCAGGGTTGTCTTGACAATATCAGGAATGTGATAGGCGATAAGTGTCTGAAAGTCTGCGTCAGAATTATGCACAAACGTTCCAACGTGCTCTGTTTCAAATCCTGCGGCACGCGTGTAGTCTTTGACGCCGTCAAGCGTCATGGTGCCAGGAGCAGGCAGCGCATATTCAAACCCGATTGGCGATGCTCTGCGCAGCTCGAGCAAGAATTGCTTGAGGA
>Ga0247727_10001747_pt1 | contig 50781 bp, 53 predicted proteins | sample WisWelCaveWW1625_FD_202498 | JGI IMG/M metagenome (GOLD analysis project Ga0247727, IMG submission 202498) | Biofilm microbial communities from Wishing Well Cave, Virginia, United States - WW16-25 | ecosystem: Environmental > Aquatic > Deep subsurface > Groundwater > Cave microbial mat | place...
GTTGGCGGCGGTGGTACACCATCCGGCCGACCGACCACGGAACGCCGAAGAGCATCCCGAAGAAGATGATCGCGCCGACGTTGAGCGATTCCGGGTCGTTCACGGACACGAAGATCGCCATCGTCGCGGTCATCGTTCCTGCGAGCCACATGCGCCGACCGTCGGTGTGGGCTGCCGCCGTGTAGACGGCGAGCAGGACGAAAAGGCCGAAGAACTCGCCGTTGCCACTTTCACCGAGGAACGGCTCGAGCGCGGCCGTGGCGAGCATGAGCCCGAGGAGCAGCAGCGGGATCCGCCGCCGGATCACGAGCAGCGCGCCGACGGTGACGGCGACGATCGTGTTCCCGACTACCTCGCCCGTGGAGAGCTGGTTGTCGAGGAACGTCTGGAGGAGACCGAGTACGACAAGGAAGGCCGCGAGAGCGGCGTCTCCATACCGCCGGCGGAGATGGCGCAACCGCTCCACGGACTCGACCGTACCCCTTTCGCACCCCGTCTGTCATCGGTCATAGGAATGACGCGAGATCGCTCTCCGGAGCGACCGAGGATCAGCCACGCTGCCGATTCGGAGGCTTCCGGCACCGCCTACGCTCGAACGGTCATCGATCAGGAGGTGCACGGTGAGTGGGACGGGATCGGAGAGCATGGCGGCGTCGGGTCACGGGCGCCGCGACGGTGTCGCAACGGGGGCGATGTCACTCGGCGTTGTCGTTGGAGCGGGGTTCGTCGCGGCCGGCGTCGTGGGCTGGCTCGCCGATGCGACCGACGGGGACAACAGTGACCTGCTCTTCTGGCTGGTGCTGCTTCTCGGCGGCGGCGGGCTGGTGCTCGCAGGCGTAGCGTTGCTGCGGACGCGTCCGTGGGCGTCGGTGGCGGCATTCGTCGTCGGCGGACTCGCAGGCTCGCTGGCTCTCTTCTGGTCGGTGATTGCCCCGGTGCTCGCGATCGCGCTCGTGGTACTCGGGGTGCTCAACGCCCGGCGCCTCAGCCGCAGGACCGTCTCGCATGCGTAGATCCGCTGCGCTTCTTCCGCTCGCAGTCGCTCTCGCCGTTGCAGGATGCGGCGGGATCGACACTGCGACGCCGGCGCCGATTACCGTCGACGGCGCGGACTACGCCTACGTGATGCCGGACACGATCGAGGGGGGCGTCGTCGCGATGAGGTTCCGCAACGTCGGCAAGGAGCTGCACGAGTTCGCCTTCGGACGGATCGACGGCGATCACACGATCGACGAGGCGATCGAAGACCTCTTTGCCAGCGACGGTGACGTGCCGTATCTCACCGACCTCGGCGGCCCTCCACTGCTCTCCCCCGGAGAGGAGATCACGATCACCCGGAAGCTCGAGCCCGGCACGTATGGGCTTCTGTGCTTCGTCCCCAACGCCGACGGCGAGTTGCACCTCCGGCTGGGCATGAAACGTCAGTTCCAGGTCGTCGGCGACACGGAAGCTGCGCTGCCGAGCCCGGACGCCGTGATCACCGCGACGGCGAACGGCTTTGAAGTACCCGAGATCGAGGCCGGGACACGCACGATCGAGCTACGCAACGAGTCGGGCAAGGATCGCGAGTGGGTCCTCACCGCGTACGCGCCGGGCAACACCGCGAAAGACGTCGACGTCTGGGCCGAGGGTGGCCTGAAGGGCGAAGCGCCCGCCATCTTCCACGGTGCAATGCAGTCGATCCCCACCGGCACGTCCGTGTTCGCCACGCTCGCGCTCGAGGCCGGCACGATCTACACGCTGGAGGACCTCGAGTCCGGCCTCCGAGCGGAGATCCGACCGACGTAACTACCGGCGCGCGGCTGCCAGCAGGTCGACGGCCGTGACGCCGCGGATCGCGGCATCGAGCAGCTCGACCGGGTGCAGGGCGGGCAGGGGGCTCCCGGCCCGCCCGAGCGCCTGGGATACCTGCACGAGACAGCCGGGGTTCGCGCTCGCGTACGCGTCGGGAGTCGTGGCCAGCACGTGTGCGGCCTTGCGGTCGCCGAGCTCGCGAGCCGCCTCCGGCTGGGTGACGTTGTAGATCCCGGCCGAGCCGCAGCAGAGGTCCTGCTCCGCCGGCTCGACCACGCGCAGCCCCGGGATCCGCTCGAGCAGCGGTCGCCAGGCGGCCGGCAGGCGCTGGGCGTGCCGTAGGTGACAGGAGTCCTGGTAGGCGACCGTCAGTTCGAGCAGGTGCAGCTCCGGCAGCTCGATGTCGGCAAGAGCCTCGGTCACGTCGACCGCCGGCAGGTCTCGATCCTTGAGGTGTGAGCCGCAGCCGGACGCGTTCACGACGATCGTGTCGACCCCGTCGAATGCCGTCCGCAGGCGCTCGGTGAACCGCCCGGACTCCTCGAGCCGGCCTGCGTGGGCCGACAGCGCGCCGCAGCAGCCCTGTCGTGGCGCCAGCACCTCGTAGCCCGCGGCAGCGAGCGTTCGCGCGGTGGCCGCGTTCACGTCTCCGAACACGACCGACTGCACGCAGCCGGTGAGCAGGCCGACGCGTGCCCGTGGCTCGCCGGCAGCCGGCGTCACCGTCTGCACCTGTGAGCGGGAGCTCCACCGGGGCGCGATGTCGAGCATCGGCCGCGCCCAGCCGGGGGCCGGCAGCCGGCGACCGAGCGGGGCAAGCCGCAGCGCCCAGCGCATCCGCCTCGGATAGGGCAGCGTCGCGAAGAGCAGTCGACGCTGCAGACGTTCCGCGCGTGGCCGCTGCGTCTCGCGCTCGACGACATGTCGCGTCTCCTCGATCAGCCGGTCGTACTGGACGCCCGACGGGCAGGACGAAAGGCAGGCCATGCAACCGAGGCAGCGGTCGAAATGCGAGACGACGGCCGGGCTCAGCGTGACCGTGCCGTCGACCGTCTTCTCCATCAGTTGGATGCGCCCGCGCGGCGAGTCCATCTCCTCATGCCAGAGGACATAGGTCGGACACGTTGGTAGGCAGAAGCCGCAGTGGACGCAGTCGGAGGTGAGCTCGCGCAGCATCAGGCGAGCACCCCGGCCGGGTCGAGGGCCGCCTTGATCGCGTCGTTGAGACGCCGGACCCGGGCAGGGAGGACGTCGCTCACCCTGTGCGGGACGTACGCGACCCCGGCCGCGGGACGCACGACTGCCTCCCGGAGTGTCGAGAGGGTATTCCGCAGGTCGCGGGGTCCGAAACGCAGTCGTCCGAGTGCCTCGCCCTGCCGGCGCCGCGCCTCCTCCCAGACGTCCTCGTCTGCCGCGTCGCCGCCGACCAGCGCGCGCGCCGCGGCGATCTGGGCGTCGACCGCCCGCTCGGAACCCTCGAAGAGCACCGCCACACGACCGGGATGCAGCACGTCGAGCGCGCTCGCCTGCAGCTGCGACCGCAGCAACGCAGCCACCGCACCGGCGGTGCTTTCGGTCTCGATGATCAGAGTGCGAGACATCGCGGGCAACGGGTGCAGCCTTAGGGAAACGCGAGCGATCAGCGCGAGTTTCCCCCGCGAGCCGCAGACGAGCTTCCCGAGGTCGTACCCGGCCACGTTCTTCACCACCTTGCCGCCGGCGTTGCAGACCGTGCCGTCACCGAGGACGAGCGTCACTCCCAACACGAGATCGCGGGGGCTGCCAAACCGGTGGCGGAGCGGGCCCGACAGGTTCGCGGCGAGACAGGCCCCGATCGTCGGGTCGCCGGGCGGGTCGAGCGCGACCCGTTGGCCGTGCGTCGCGAGCGCCACCTGAAGCGGCGAGAGCCGCAGACCCGCCTCCACCACGCACGTGAGGTCGCCGGCCTCGTGCTCGAGCACGGACGCCATGCCGTCGAGCGTGACGTCGTCGCCGAGGCGGACGCGACGCCCGTCCGCCGCAGCCGAGGCGAGGAGCTCCGATGCCTCGGCCAGGCTAGAAACGCTGGGCAACACCCGTCCTTTCGAGGGGGTGGACGCGGTACGGCCCCGGCACCTCGCCGCACAGCCGCGGCGTTGGTAGCACCTTCCCCGGGTTCGCGATCCCCTGCGGGTCGAACGCCCGCCGCAGCCGCGCAAACACGTCGAGGTCGCGCTCCGAGAACATACCCGGCATGGCGCACGCCTTGTCGACTCCGATCCCGTGCTCGCCGGTGAGCGAGCCGCCGGCATCGAGGCAGGCGGCGAGGATCAGCTCCGCCAGCTCCTTCGCCCGCTCCGCCTCCCCCGCCGCCCTGTCGTAGAGCACGAGCGGGTGCAGGTTCCCGTCGCCGGCGTGGAAGACATTGCCGACCCGCAGGCCGTGCTCGCGGGAGAGCTCTTCGATGCGACGCAACACCTCGGGAAGCCGCGTCCGGGGCACCACGCCGTCCTGCACGTAGTAGTCGGGCGAGATACGGCCCATGGCGGCGAAGGCTCCCTTGCGGCCCTGCCAGAGGAGCGCCCGCTCGGCCTCGGAGGACGCCTCGCGGATCTCGAACGCGCCCTGCTCCTCGCACACCGCCCGTACTGCCTTCGTGTCGTCTGCGACCTGCTCTGCCACCCCGTCCAGCTCGACAAGGAGGACGGCCTTGGCGCCCGCCGGATAGTCGGGCCGGAACGCCTGCTCGGCGGCCTTGATCGTGAGCGAGTCCATCACCTCCATCGCCGCCGGCGTGATCCCGGCGGCGACGACGGCGGAAACCGCGGCGCCCGCGGCGTCGAGCGACCGGAAGGCAGCGAGCAGGGTCGTCACGGCCTCCGGGCTGCGCACGACGCGTAACGTGACCTCCGTGGCAATTCCGAGCGTCCCCTCCGAGCCGACGAAGACCCCGAGCAGGTCCGGGCCGTCCGGGTCGAGCGCCTTGCCGCCGAGCTCTACGATCTCGCCGGTCGGCAGCACGACCGTCAACCCCGTGACGTGCGTGACCGTGAACCCGTTCTTCAGGCAGTGTGCGCCGCCCGAGTTCTCGGCCACGTTGCCGCCGATCGTGCACACCTGCTGGCTCGACGGGTCGGGGGCGTAGAAGTACCCCTCGGCCTCGACGGCCCGCGTAACGTCGAGATTCGTGACTCCCGGCTGGACGACGACGCGCTGCGACTCGAGGTCGACCTCGAGGATCCGATCCATGCGCGCCAGGGAGACGACGACGCCATCCGCCACCGGCAGCGCGCCACCGGAGAGGCCGGTGCCGGCGCCTCGAGCGACGAAAGGGATGTCCGCCGCCGCGCACGCTCGTACGACGGCCTGTACCTCTTCGGTCGAAGCGGGCAGGACCACGCACGCCGGCTGTGCGCGCCAGCCCGTTAGCCCGTCGCAGTCGTACGTCGCCAGCTGTGCGGGATCGGTCACGAGCGCGCCGCTCTCCACCGCCTGCTCGAGGGCGGCAAGAACGGTCGGCGCGAGGGGCATACGCCGAGTCTAGTAGGGTCGTTGCATGATCCCGATCGCGCGACCCGGCAAGATCGTCTGCGTCGGGCTCAACTACTCGGACCACGCGGAGGAGCAAGGGGCCGAGCTGCCCGCGGCGCCGCTCTTCTTCGCGAAGTATCCGACCGCATTGATCGGGCCCGGCGACCCGATCATGATCCCGCCCGCCGTCACGAAGTGCGACTACGAGGCGGAGCTCGGGGTCGTCATCGGCACGACCGTCAAGTGCGTGTCGAAGGAGAACGCGCTAGAGGCCGTCGCAGGCTACCTCGTTGCGAACGACGTGTCCGCGCGTGACCTTCAGTTCGCAGACGGCCAGTGGACGCGCGGCAAGTCACCTGACACGTTCTGTCCTGTCGGGCCGCTCGTCCCCGCCTCCGAGGTGCCCGACCCGCACGCGCTGCCAATCCGCGCGATCCTGAACGGCGAAGTACTTCAGGACTCCACCACGGCGAACCTCATCTTCGGGATCGACGAGATCATCAGCTATGCCTCCCAGACGTCCACGCTCGAGGCGGGCGACCTCATCCTCACCGGCACCCCGGCGGGAGTGGGGGTGTTCCGCGATCCCCCCCGGCTCCTCCAACCCGGCGACACGATCACGATCGAGATCGACGGAGTCGGCACCCTCACCAACCCGGTCGTCGCCGGCTGAGCGGCAGATTCGAGATCTGAGGGGCTGACATGAGCACGGTCGCCCGCACGGTTCTGCGCGAGCAGATCAAGGAAATCCTCCTCGAGCGCATCCTGCGCGGCGATCTGAAGCCGGGCGACCTGCTGGTCGAGACACGGATCGCGTCGGAGCTCGGTACGAGCCAGGCGCCGGTGCGCGAGGCCTTGCGCGACCTCGAGCTGCTCCGGCTCGTCGAGTCGGAACCGTTCCGCAGCGCTCGCGTGCGCGAGGTGACGGACGACGACCTGCTCGACGTGTTCCCGGTACGCGGCGTACTCGAGGAGCTGGCCGCACGCCTCGCGGCTCGGCGCAGCGACGGCGAGGTCGCGGCTCTCCAGGCCGAGTTCGACGCGATGCGGAGAGCGGGGGAGAATGGCGATGCGAAGACGCAGCTCCATCACGACCTTGGGTTCCACCGCGCGCTCGTCGAGGCTTCGGGGAACAAGGCACTCCTGTCTTCCTGGCTCGCGCTCGGAGTCGAGGTGCCAACAGCGTTCGGCGTCTTCTGGACGTATTTCGACCCCATGGAGCTCGTCGAGTTCCACGTGCCGATCCTGGACGCGGTGCGAGCCGGGAACGCCACGGCGGCTGCGCGTGAGGCGCGCAAGCACGTGAGGCGCACCGAGGACGTCGTCCGCCGTCGCCGACGCGAGCGCGCTCGCGTCGACAGGTGAGGATCGTCGCTCTGTGAACCGCGGCCGCGCGGGGATCCTCGCGGCTCTCTTTCTTGCGGCACTGGCGCTACGCCCGCAGATCGTCGGCGTCGGCCCCCTAATCCCGGAGATCCAGGACGACTTCGACACGTCGCACGCCGTCGCAGGGTTGCTCGGCACGATCCCGGTGCTGTGCATGGGACTGTTCGCACCGGTTGGGGCGTACCTCGCCGGTCGCATCGGCACACGCAGGGCGATGACCGTCGCGCTCGGCTTGATCGGAGCGTTTGGCGTGCTGCGCGCGCTCGTTCCGTCCGCGTGGCTCGTGGTGCTGCTGACCTGGCCGGTCGGCGTCGGAATGGGCCTCGGGAACGCGATCGCCCCCGTTGCGGTCAAGGAGCGCGCGCCCGACCGCCCCGCGACCGGAACGGGCGTGTACACGACGGGGATCCAGATCGGGTCGACGCTCGCGGCCGCGTTCGCCGTCCCGCTCGCCGCGGCGCTCGGCGGGTGGCGCGGGGCCCTCATGGCACTGTCCGTGGCCGCGTGCGTCCTGCTCGTCTGCTGGCGGGCGCTCACGCGGGGTGACGACGCTCACGTCCCGACCGCATTCCCGCATCCGCCGATCCGGTCGCGAACGGCGTGGCTGCTCGTGTCCGTGTTCGCGCTGATGGCGTCTGCCTACTACGGCCTCAACGCCTGGCTGCCGGACGCATACGTCGAGCACGGCTGGAGCGCGGAGTCGGCGGGCCTGCTGCTCGCGATGATGAACCTGACCGCGATTCCAGCGTCGTTCCTCGTCGCCTGGGCGTCCGACCGGCGGGGCGGGCGTCGGCCGTGGCTGGTCGGGCTCAGCTTCTGCTTCGTCGCCGGCGCCGCGGGGTTGGCCGCTGCGCCGGGGCTCGCGTACTGGTGGGCGCTGCTCGCCGGGATCTCGCAAGGCGGCATGTTCGCGCTCGTGATGACGGTTCCGCTCGACTTCGAGCACGACCTCGCGCGCGTCGGCGGTCTTGTCGGGATGATGCTCGGCTTCGGGTACACGATCGGCGCGGTCTCGCCGTTCGCGCTCGGCGCCGTGCGCGACGCGACCGGCTCGTTCGACGCGGTGCTGTGGGCGGCCGCTGCCTTGCTCGGGCTGCTCGTCTGTGCCGTGCTCTCGCTGCCCCGGTCGCGCTTCACGCGGCCGGAGAGCGCCAACGGTTAGAGCATGGCCCGGAAGGCGGCGATCGTCTCGGCGACACCGGCGTCCAGGGACGTGCGCGGAAGTGGGCCGATCGCGCGTTCGAGGGCGACAGCCTCCAGCTCCGGCGGGAACGGCAGCGGGGTTTCCTCCCACGTGATGGTTCCGGCTGCTCCCGGTGTCGCGGACTCGATCGCTGCGACCACATCGGCCATCGTCGCAGCGACGCCCGGATAGTTCGCGACGAGCGCGCCGCCCGTGACGGCGTGGGCGGCGGCGACGATGGCGCGGGCGATGTCGGGCGCGAAGTCGTACTGCGCCGTCCCGCCGTAGGCGATGTGGAACCGCTCGCCTCGCGCGGCGGCCGCCATCGCCATCGTCGGCCCGGACGTCATCCCCTGGTCACGGCCCGGGCCGTACACGACGTACGGGCGGATTCCGATCGAGGGCAGCCCGGCATCGGCCGCGTACACGCGCGCCATCCCCTCGTCGGCGAGCTTGGAGACGCCATACAGCGTCTGCGGCGCATGCCCGCCTGACTCCGGAGCCGGCGACGGATCGCGGGCACTGTAGACCGCCGTCGAGCTCGCGTACGCGACGCCGGGGATTCGATCGAGCCGTCGCGAGACGGCGTCGAAAACGTTGACCGTCCCCGTCACGTTGACGCGCATCCCGAGCGGCGGGTTCGCGCGGACGAACGGCACTTGCAGCGCAGCGAGATGGATCACCCGTGAGACCTCATATGCGTCGAGCGCGTCCTCGATCTCCGCGAGATCCGTCACGTCGCCGCGAACAACCGCGATCTCGGCCTCGCGTCGACCGAGGACGAGCTCCAGCCTGCTCCGATCGTCCCCGACGTCGTAGCCGACGACGTCGTCGCCGTCGTCGAGCGCCATGCGGGCGACCCACGCGCCGAGACAGCCCAGCACGCCGGTGACGAAAACTCGCTCAGGCATCGCGCAGCGGTTTCGCCGTTAGCAGGATGGCAGTCACCGTGCCAGGTCGGCGGCCAGCGCGACCTCGTTCGTCAGCGTCCCGATGCTCGGGACGTGAATCTCCACCTGTTGGCCGGGAAGCAGCGTCATCTCGTCAGGGGGCACGATGCCGGTACCGGTGAGCAGAACGCTGCCCGGCGGCACCGGGTTGTCCTTCAGGAGCCACGCCACGAGCTCCTCGAACCCGCGCACCATCTGCCCGGTCGATGTCCCACCGGAGAAGATCTCGACGCCGTCCTCGTCCACGATCCTCAGCGAGATGTCGAAGACCCCGTTCGAGTGCGCGGCGGAGAGGATCGCAGGCCCGATCGCGCACGCACCCGCGTACACCTTGGCCTGCGGCAGGTAGAGCGGGTTCGCGCCTTCGATGTCTCGCGAGGAGACGTCGTTGCCGATCGTGTAGCCGGCGATCACTCCGTGGTCACCGAGAACGAGCCCGATCTCCGCCTCGGGAACGTTCCAGGTGGCGTCCGCGCGGATGCCGATCCGCCCCCCCGGGCCAACGGTACGCCGCCCCATCGCGTCCTTCAGGAAGAGCTCGGGTCGGTGCGCCTCGTAGACCATCGTGTAGACGTCCTTCACCACCGCCTCGTCCACCCGCGCGTCGCGACTTCGTGCGTACGTGACGCCGGCGCACCACACCTCCGGCGGGTCGAGCGGCATGAGGAGCTCGACATCGTCCCCGAAGAGCAGCTTGCCCGCGTCGACCGCCTCGAACGTGCTCCGCCGCTTGCCTCGACCGGCCAGCGCCTCGAGCGCGTTCGCGGCGTCGACCTCCGCGAACCTGCCCGGCGTCGTCTCGACGGCGAACCGGACGGCTCCGCCGCGGCGGACGCGCACGACGCGCATCAGTAGACGGCCCGCCCCCCGGAGATGTCGTACGTGGCGCCGGTCGAAAACGAGCATTCCTCGCTCGCCAGCCAGCAGACGAGGGCTGCCACCTCCTCCGCGGCCCCCATCCGGCCCATCGGGATGCGCTCCACCATGTACTCGACGTGCTGCTGGGACAGACCCTCCAGGATCGGGGTCTCGATCACCGCCGGAGCGATGCAGTTGACGGCGACCCCGCCGCGCGCCACGTCCTTTGCAATCGCCTTCGTCAGCGCGATCACGGCCGCCTTGGACGCCGAGTAGGCAGCCGCCATCGGGTTGCCTTCTTTGCCGGCGATCGAGGCGACGTTGACGATACGGCCGTAGCCACGATCGACCATGCCGGGGAGCACGGCGCGGTTGCAGAAGAAGACCCCGTCCGCGTTGATCGCCATCACGCGCCGCCATTCCGCGTCGTCGACCTCTACGGTGTGCAGCGACTTTCCCGTGATGCCTGCCGAGCAGACGAGCACGTCGATCGAGCCGAGGTCGCGCTCGACGGCGGCGACCGCGGCACCCACGTCGGTGGACGACGCGACGTCGCCGGTGAGCGCGAGCACGCCGTCCGGGGCGTCGGCGGAGAGGTCGAACGAAGCGACGCGGGCACCTTCTGCGAGGAGGCGGCGAGCGGCCGCCGCACCAATGCCGCTCGATCCGCCCGTGACGAGCGCGACACGGTCAGAGAATCGATTATCGTTGATCATCGTTCCTGCCAAACCCTATAGTCTCGGTGATGGCGTTCGATCCGACGCGTGACTACCCGCTCGGAACGCGCCGTCCGGATCTTGTCACGACTCCGACCGGCACTCCGCTCGACCGCGTCACACTCGCGGCCGCCCGCGACGGCACCGTCGCCCACGACGAGTTGCGCGCGACGCCCGAGACGCTGCGACGGCAGGCGGAGGTGGCGCGCGCGGCGGGGAGACGCCAGCTGGCGGACAACCTCGAGCGCGCCGCCGAGCTGACCGGCGTTCCAGAGGACGAGCTGCTGGCCGTCTACACGGCGCTCCGACCCGCGCGCTCGACTGCGGCGGAGCTCGCGGCATGGGCAGCACGCCTCGACAGGCGTGCCGCCCCACTGACGGCGGCATTCGTCCGCGAGGCGGCCGCCGCCTATCGGGAACGGGGCCTCCTCCGTGCCTGAGCGCGACCTGGATGCCGCCGCGCCGCGCGCCCATTCGGCGCGCTTCGCCTCCCGCGCCCGCAGCGAGTTACGCCGGGAGACGCTCATCGCTCCGTGGGCGGAGCTCGGGCTCCTCGCGGCAGACGGGCCGGGAGACCCGAAACCGGAGCTCGTCGTCGAGGACGGGCGGGTGCTTCGGCTTGACGGCCGCGCCGCCGCCGAGTTCGACGTCATCGATCGCTTCCTGGTCGCTCACGGCCTCGACCTCGACGTGGCAGCCGAGGCGATGGCGCTCCCGGACGTCGAGGTCGCACGACGACTCGTCGACGTCGACGCGCCGCGCGGCGAGCTCGTACGGCTGGCACGAGGGATGACGCCGGCCAAGCTCGCGAGCGTGATCGGCCTGCTCGACCCCGTCGAGCTGATGTTCGCGCTGAAGAAGCTGCGTGCGCGACGCGCCCCCGGAAACCAGGCGCACGTGACCAACCTCAAGGAGAGCCCCGCGCTGCTTGCCGCCGACGCGGCCGAGGCGGCCCGCCGTGGCTTCGCAGAGATCGAGACGACGGTTGCCGTCGCGCGCTACGCGCCACTCAACGCGATTGCTCTCCTGGTGGGCTCGCAGACCGGACGCCCTGGCGTGATGACGCAGTGCGCTGTGGAGGAGCGCCGCAACCTCGAGCTCGCGATCCGCGGACTCGTCACGTATGCGGAGACCCTCTCCGTCTACGGCACGGAGCCGGTGTTCGTCGACGGCGACGACACACCCTGGTCGAAGGCGTTCCTCGGGGCGGCGTATGCCTCCCGCGGGGTCAAGGTGCGGTTCACGTCGGGCACGGGGTCGGAGGCGCTGATGGGGGAGGCCCAGGGCCTGTCGATGCTCTACCTCGAGGCGCGCTGCGTCTCCGTGGTGCGCGCGGCCGGCGCCCAGGGAGTGCAGAACGGCTCCATCTCCTGCGTTGCGCTCGTGCTCGCCGTCCCCGGTGGTACGCGGGCGATCCTCGCGGAGAACGTACTCGCGGCCTGGCTCGATCTCGAGGTGGCATCCGGCAACGACGCGATCGCCTCGCACTCCGCGATCCGCAAGACCGCCAAGCTGATGGGTCAGTTCCTGCCCGGCACGGACTTCGTGACGTCGGGCTACTCGGTGATGCCTCGGCACGACAACACCTTCGGAGGCGGTAACTACGACGCCGACGACCTCGACGAGTGGTTGACCGTGCAGCGCGACTGGCAGGTCGACGCCGGCATCGAGCCGGTGCCCGAGGCCGAGGTGCTCCGTGTCCGCGAGCGTGCCGCCCGTGCGGTACAGGCGGTGTTCGGGGAGCTCGGGCTGCCCGAGATCACCGACGTGGAGGTCGAGGCTGCGACGCGTGCATACGACTCTTCGGACCTCCCCGACCGGGATCGCGCCGCCGACGTCGAGGCGGCGGACGCGCTGCTCGACCGACGCATCACCGGAGTCGACATCGCGCTCGCCCTCGACCGCCGTGGCTTCGACGACGTCGCGGCCGCGGTGTTCGGAATGCAACGCCAGCGCCTTGCAGCCGACTACCTGCAGACGTCGGCGGTGATCGACGCGGCCGGTCTCGTGCACTCGGCCGTCAGCGACCCGAACGTCTACACCGGTCCGGGCACCGGCTACCGGCTGGAGGGCGAACGGTGGGAGCTGCTACAGGCGCTTCCACACGTCGAGAATCCTCGGCTCCTCGGCGCCGACGATCCTCTGACCACCGAGGCGCAGGGCCCGGTGGTCGCCGAGGGAGGGCCGGCCCCGGTCGGGGACGACCCGACGGAGGTCGTCGTCGCGGTCGGACCGGCGTTCGGAGGCGCGATCCGGCACACGATCAACGGCCTCGAGCATGTGGACGTGCTGCGCGCCGTGTGCGAGGGCGTGTCCGAGGTGGGTGGGACGCCCAGGCCGGTGCGGGTGCGGCGGGTGGCCGACGTCGCGTTCATCGCGCACGACGGCGCGCGGCTCTCCGGGTCCCGGGTCGCCATCGGTCTGCAGTCGAAGGGGACGGCGGTCATCCAACGCGCCGACCTGCAACCACTCGACAATCTCGAGTTGTTCGGCATGTCTCCCCTCTACTCGCTGGAGAGCTACCGCGCTATGGGCCGCAACGCCGCCGGCTACGCACTCGGACATCGCGTCGGCCCCGTGCCGACCGAGCTCGACAACTTCGCCCGCGCCAAGCTCATCGTGCACACGACTCTGCTGCAGGCCCGTGAGGCACGGGCGGTCGTGCCGGGCGCGCCGGCGGTGGAGGTTGCGCTCGTCGAGGCGGCCGTCCCGTCCGCGTAGGGAAGGGGCGAGCGGACAGTCCCCGTCCCGGGAAGTCCCCGGCCTCCGTCAGCCGCTGGGCTGGCCGTTGACCCCCCAATGCTTGGGCGAGACGCCCTCGATGATGACCTGGATGTGCTCCTTCGCCGCGCCGCTCGATTCGTGGAGCGCGTCTGTGAGCGCCGCGATCATTTTGGGCACCGACTCCTCGGTGACCCGGTGTTCGTACAGCCTGACCTCGATCAGGGGCATCGTCGTCTCCCTTCCTCGTTCCTGCGCGCGAGCGTACTGCGTTGCGTCGCGGCCTGCGCCGCCAGACGAGGTTGCCGAGCACGGCCGTTACGAGGTGGGGCTCAGCGCACGCTGAAACCGCCGTCGACCGGGATCACTGCGCCCGTCACGTAGCGCGCGTCGTCCGAGAGCAGGAACGCGATCACGTCGGCGATCTCCTCGGGCTGCGCGAAGCGGCCCATCGGGATGCGTGCGTCGATCTCCTGTCGGCGCCAGTCTTCGATCGACGCGGTCATCTCGGTCGCCACGTAGCCCGGCGCGACCGCGTTCACGCGCACGCTCCGCCCGGCGAGCTCGTTCGAGAGCGCCTTGGTCAATTGCGCGACACCGCCCTTCGTCGCCGCGTACGCGGCGACGTTGAAGCCGCCGGTGAACGACATCATCGAGGCGAGCAGGACGATCGCGCCGCCACCCTGAGCGACCATCTTCCGCGCCGCTGCCTGCGACAGCACGAAGACCGAGGTCAGGTTCAGGTCGACCATCCCCTGCCACTCGTCGAGCGACGTCTCGAGCACGCCCTTGCGCACAATCGCGCCTGCGTTCGCGACGAGGGCGTCGATCCGCTCGAGACGCTCGACCACCGCGCGCGCCTGGGCGGCGTCGGCCAGGTCGACGTTCGAGCCACGTTCCGCGGTCTCGACGGTCCATCCGTCCGCGCGCAGCCGCTCGGCCGTCGCGGCCCCGATGCCGCGACTCGCGCCCGTGACGAGCGCGACCTTGCCGTGATTCACTACAGGCGCCTCTCAGCGCTCGACGTGGAGCGCGCCCTTGAGGTCGCCGAGCACCAGGTCGCGGTCACGGTCGGGCACGTGGTCGAGCGGTACCGGAGAGAGCGCCTCGATGAACGTCACCCCGCTCGCCGAAAAGACTGCGTGCTCGACGCCCCGGTTGATGACGCACACGTCGCCCCGCGCGAGCTCACGCGTCTCGTCGCCGATTGTCATCGCGAGCGACCCTTCGAGCACGAGCATCAGCTGCTCGGAGGCTTCATGCCTGTGCCGAGGCACTGTCGTGCCGGGCGCGTAGATGACCCGGCCGAGAAACACCTGATCGCCCGCAATGCCATGGAGCCCCACCCCCGAGAAGAGGGCGTGGGGCTCTCGGGCGTTGAAGGTGCCGAAGGGAGATTCGGCCACGGCTACGCAGGCACCTCGAACCGGATGCCGCCGTCCGAGACCGCGTTCACAGAGATCTCCTCGTCGAACACCACGAGCTTGCCAGCGCGGCGCGGCTCGGCCTTCGCCTCGAGTGCGCGCAACACCTTCTCCGGTGTGATCGGGAGCTCCGTCACCCACACGCCCACGGCGTCGAACACGGCGGACGCGATCGCGGGCGGCTGCGCGTTGTTGGCCATCTCGCCGATCCCCTTCGCCCCGTACGGGCCGTCGGCGGAAGGGTTCTCGATGATGATCGTGTCGATCGTCGGCATCTGCTCCATGCCCGGCGCGAGGTAGGAGCCGAACTGGCTGCCGCGATGCTCGACCGACGGGTAGTACGGGTAGCAGTTCTCCAGCACGCCCAGGCCGAGGCCCTGCATGGCGCCGCCCTCGATCTGTCCCTCGACGAGCGTCGGGTTGATAGCCCGGCCCACGTCGTAGCACTGCCACAGGTGCTTCACCGTGACGACGCCGGTCTCGTCGTCGACCTCCACGTCGGCCGCGCAGCCCGCGTAGGAGATGGCGGAGTGGGGCGGCAAGTCGACGCGTCCCGTCTCGGGGTCGACGATCGTCGCGAACGGCTTCAGCTGGGCGCCGGCGCCGGTGATCAACTCGCCGTGCCCCCACGTCGCCGCGGCTGCGACGTCCGGGACGCCGATCTTCTTCTGCGGCGCGCCCTTGGCCACGACCTCGCCGTCGACGATCTCCAGGTCGGCAGGGTCGATCTCGAGCTCCTTGCCGGCGATCTCGAGGATCTTCTCCCGCACCTTGGCGGCTGCTTTCAGTACTGCGTTGCCGGCCACGAACGTCGCCCGCGAGGCGAACGTGCCCGTGCACACCGGCGACGAGTCGGTGTTCGAGTTGTCGTACGTGATCCAGTCGTAGGGCACGCCGATCGTCTCGGCCACGATCTGCGACTGGATCGTCTTCGACCCGTTGCCGATGTCGGACGTGCCGGCGAACACGTCGATGCGCCCGTCCGGCTTCACCTTGATCCACGCCTGCGACGGGTCGCCGTTCTGGTTCATCCCCGTCGGGTACTCGATCGCCGCGATACCGCGGCCTGTGTGCACAGCCATCAGTGATCCTCCGGGTTGCCAAGCTGGCCGACGAGGTGCTGGGGGAGCAGGTCGCCCTCGCGCAGGTCGCGGGACATCGCCCGCAGGTCCGCGGAGAGCTCCACGCCCATGCCCTCCGCCAGCGCCTTCACGACGGGCACCGTCGACGGGTCCGTGTACGTGATGCCGTTCGGGGAGGTGTCGCCGATGCGGTTCGCGTTCTTCAGCCGCAGCTCCCACGGGTCGATGTCGAGCACCTCGGCGACGCGGCTCATGTGCGTCTCTGTGGCGAACGAGACCGACGTAACGCCGAAGCCCCGCATCGCCGTCGTCGGCACCCGGTTCGTGAACACCACGTAGCCGTCGAACGAGAGGTTGGGGATCGTGTACGCGCCGGTGTGGTGGAACGAGTGCTTCGTGAGCCCGTACGGCGAGAAGCGCGCGTAGGCGCCGGAGTCGTGCAGCGTGAGCATCTTCCGACCCAGGATCCAGCCGTCCTTCGTCACGGCGTCCGCGATCTCCATGTGCCACGGCGCCCGCGTGGAGGAGTAGAGGAACTCCTCCTCGCGCGTCCACCGCCACCGCATAGGGCGGCCGGACTTCCGCGCGAGCAGGCAGCACATGGTCTCGGTAGCCGTGTCGACCTTGCCGCCGAAGCCCCCGCCGACGGTGCCGCCGACGACCTTCAGCTTGTTGAGCGGAAGCTGCAGGTGCGAGGCCACGACGCCGAGCGAGAAGTAGAGCGCCTGCGTGCAGGAGTAGATGGTGAGCCGGCCGTTCGCCTCCGGCACCACCTGGCACGACTGCGTCTCCAGGGGCACGTGCTCGATTGCGGCGGGGCGATAGACGCCCTGCACGATCACGTCGGCGTCGTCGAACGCCCGGTCGATGTCGCCTTTGCGGATCTGGCGCCGGTCCATCTCCGCTTCGAAGTGCGGGTACCAGTTGCCCCACTGGTGGATCACAGGGGCATCGGCGTCGAAGGCCTTCCGCACGTCGAAGAGCGCCGGCTTCTCCGATAGGTCGAGGTCGATCGCCTCGACGGCCGCAATCGCGGTCTCCTCGTCCTCGGCCGCCACGACGGCGATCGGCTGGCCCTTGTAGCGAACGTTGTCCTTTGCGAGCAGCGGCTCGTCGGCCGGGATGCCGAGCGCGGACAGGTGCCCGTACTCGAGCAGCGGCACGTCCTTCCACGTCACCACCGCATGGACGCCCTTCATGGCCTCCGCCTGCGACGTGTCCAGGCCGGTGATGTCCGCGTGGTGCACCGGCGAGCGGAGCGCTTTCACCCACAGCGAGCCGGGAACGCGGACGTCGTCGACGAAGACCGTGCGCCCGGTGACGTGGGCGATACCGTCGTAGCGCGGGAGGCGTGCGCCGACCGCCTTCATGTCACACCTCCGAGGTTGACCATGCCTGCACTCGGCGCCGTCACGGTGAGGTCAAACGAGTCGCCGCGGGCCGCCGCCGCAACCGCGGCGATGATCTTCACGTACCCGGTGCAGCGGCACACGTGCCCTCCGAGCGCCTCCTGGATCGCCTCATGAGCGTCGGTGCCACCGCCTTCGACGTACGCGTGGGCGGCGATGATCATCCCCGAGGTGCAGAAGCCGCACTGCGCGGCGTAGTGGTGCGTGAACGCGGCTTGCATGGGCGACAAGCCCTCCGGCGTGCCGAGGCCTTCTACCGTTGTGATCTCGGCGCCGTCGATCGCGGCCACCGGAGTGAGACACGACCGCTGCGGGCTGCCGTCGACGAGGACGGTGCACGCGCCGCAGCCGCCCTGCTCGCACCCGGCTTTGGGGCTCGTGATCGCGAGCTCTTCGCGGAGCACGTCGAGCAGGGTCGTCAGGGGGCCGCTCTCAATCTCGTGCGTGACGCCGTTGACGGAGAGGTTCATGCAGCCTCCTCGAGTGCGGTCAGGACACGGCGCACGAGCACGGGCAGCGTCTTCGCCCGGTACCAGGCGGACGCGAGCGCATCGTCGCCGAGGCGTACGGCGGCAACCGCTCCGTCGGGATCGTTCGGCAGCACCCGCGCATGGTCGGCAAGCCCTGTCGCCGCCAGGCGCACCGTCCCGCCGGCGGCGCGAGCACCCGACACGGCCAGCACCGTGTACTCGCTCGTGTGCGGATAGTCGATCGTCGCGAACGCGCCGGCGGCCGGCTCTTCGAACGAGACGTCCAGCAGCAAGCGTCCCTCGTGGTCGTCGAGGAACTCCTCGAGCGGCTGTGTCCGCTCGCCCCCTGCGCCTGTTGAGCGGGCCACCGCCCGGAGCGCCAGGAGCGGGCCTTGCAGGTCGCCTCGCGGTGCGTCCGGTCCGGAGCCCGCGCAGACATTGCCGCCGAGCGTGGCCTGGGATCGAATCTCGACGTCCGCGACGTTCGCAGCGCAGAGACCCAGCGGAGCGGGCAAGTCGACGAGCACTTGCACCGGTGTGGTGGCGCCGATGGTGACCGTGGAGCCGTCCCTGGTGACTCCTGCGAGGCCGGCGCGCGTGAGCAGGAGCGCCTTGACCGGCTGTAGGCGCCCGTAGGTGATCTCCGGCACGACGATCGTGCCGCCCCCGATCACCGTCACACCCGACCCGTCCCCGAACTCGGCCGCCGCTTCGTCGGGAGAGGTCGGGATCAGGACCTCGGTGGCTTGCGTCATGGATCTTCCTTCGCTCGAGAGACGATTCGTGGTGGCTGCGCCCGAGTCTAACCGCCGCGGCTCGGCAGTGAAAACGAAGAATCGATTATCGAGTAGCACTCCGCTGTGGCGGCGCAGCCCAGACACCGTGCTCCAGCGTCGCCGGGTCCGGTGGGGGCGACGCCTCGGCTGCGGCGAGGCCCGCCAAGACCGTTTCCGTCTCCTCGGCTTGGATCACCTCCAACTCCGCGGGCTCCAGCCCGTCGAGCTCCAGTCGGAGCCGGAGGCGATCCACGGGATCGCGGCTGGCGTAGACGTCTCGCAGGTCCTGCGGCACGTACCGCGCGTCGTCGTGAGCGGCGTGGCCGTGGATGCGAAGCGTCACCGCCTCGACCGCCTGCGGGCCGAGCCCACGCCGTGCCCTCTCGACGGCGGCATGGACCACGTCGTAGGTCTCCACGGCGTCCGTCCCGTCAACCGCCTCGCACGGAATCGACCAGCCACCGTAGATGCGCTCGGCGAGGCGCGTGTTCACCATCTCCCGTGCCGTCGGCGTCGAGAAGGCGTACTGGTTCCGCTGCAGCACGAACACGGCGGGCACCTGCCACACGCCCGCGAGGTTGAGCCCTTCGTGGCTGTCCCCCGTGGCGAGCGCACCTTCCCCGAGGAACGTGAGCGCGACGCGCGGCTCGTGCCTGCGCTTGAACGCGAGTGCGGCCCCGACGGTGACCGGCACGAGGTCGCCCAGCATCGACACGAGCGGGAACACGTCTCGCGTCTTCATGCCGAAGTGCATGTTCCCGTCGCGCCCACGCGTGGGGCCGTCCCCCCGGCCGAGGTAGTTCCGGAAGGCGTCGGCGGTCGTCACGCCCCGGGCGAAGTGCGTCGCCAGCTCCCGGTTGAGCGGGCACACGACATCGCCGTCTGCGAGCGCGAGCCCTGCGGCGGCGGCGACCGCTTCCTGTCCGCGCCCGTCGTAGAACGATCCGGCGATCCGTCCCTGGCGGTAGAGGGCGAGCGCGCGCTCCTCGAACAGGCGCTGCCGAAGCACCAGGCGGTAGAGCGCGATCCGCGCGTCGCGGCCGACCGTCGGCACCGACGAGCACGGGATCGGCGGGTGCTCAGTAGGCAAGGAGCTCCTCGAGCGCGCGGATGGTGGAGTCGACGGACGGCAGGTACGCGTCCTCGAGCTCGGGCGCGAACGGCACGGGCGTGTCCGGCGGGGCGTGGAGCGCCGGCGGTGCGTCGAGCAGCTCGAACCCCTCCCGCGCGACGACGGAGAGGACGAGGCCCGCGGCGCCGGTCGAGCGTGCCGCCTCCTGCAGCACGAGCACGCGCGACGTCTTCCCGACCGACGCGAGCACCGCCTCGCGGTCGAGCGGCCAGACGGTGCGCAGGTCGAGCACCTCGACGTCGGCGCCCAGCCGATCCGCGGCGGCGAGAGCCGTTGTCACGCCGGAGCCGTACGTAATGACGGTGGCGTCCGCCCCTTCCCGCGCGACATAGGCCCTCCCGATCGGCGTCCGGTGGCCGGGCGGTGGCGCCTCGGCCTTGAGCCGCCGGTAGAGCCCCTTGTGCTCGAACACGAGTACGGGATCGGGATCGTCGATCGCGGCGCGGAGAAGCCCGTACGCGTCCTCGACCGTGCCCGGGCAGACGACCTTGAGTCCCGGCTGGCCGACGAACCAGCCCTCCGGGGAGCCCGCGTGGAACGGGCCCCCGCGCACGCCCCCGCCGGACGGCATCCGGATCGTGAGCGGCAGCGCAATGCCGCTGCGCCAATGCGTCTTCGCCGCGACCGTGACGATTATGTCGAACGGACAGGTGACGAAGTCCGCGAACTGCAGCTCGACGACCGGTCGCTCGCCCATCCACGCGGCGCCGATCGCGGCGCCAACGAACCCCTCCTCCGAGATTGGCGTGTCCAGGACACGGTCCTCGCCGAACTCCTCGAAGAGGCCCTTCGTTGCGCCGAACGCACCCCCGAGATGACCGATGTCCTCCCCGAGCAGGAACACGCGCTCGTCGTCTCGCAGCGCGTCCGCCAGCGCGGCGTGGATCGCCTCGAGATATGTGACCGCGGTCACTCCGGGAGCCTATGTCGCGAACCGCTGACTGTCACCGCCGCGCGGTGAAGTCACAATCATCGTCATCGATCATCGATCACCTCGACGGGCGGGCCGTTGTAGAGTCGGGTCGACAGCCTCGTCACGAAAGGGGACCCGCTGTGGGCATCGACGCCAAGTCGCCCGCGATCTACGAGTTGGTGGAGGAGGGCTCGTCGGTCGAGCAGCTCGCGACCGGATTCACGTTCACCGAGGGGCCGATCTGGCACCCGGGCGACCAGTGCCTGTACTTCTCCGACATGCCGGCGGACATCCGCCGCAAGGTCACGCTCGACGGCACCGTCACGGAGGTTCGCAACCCGTCGTTCAAGTGCAACGGCATGACGCTCGACGCCGACCACAACCTCCTCGTCTGCGAGCACGTCACGAGCTCGCTGGTGCGCGAGCGCACCGACGGCGTCCGTGAGGTCCTCGCCTTCCACTACGGCGGCAAGTACCTGAACAGCCCCAACGACGTCACCGTCCGCTCGGACGGCACGATCTACTTCTCCGACCCGTGGTACGGACGCTTCCCCGGGTTCGGGGTCGAGCGTGCCCGTGAGTTGGGCTGGCAGGGCGTGTTTCGCATTCCGGCCGGCGGCGGTCAGGACGAGCTCGACCTCGCCGTCGCGACCGACGAATTCGAGATGCCGAACGGCCTCTGTTTCTCGCCTGACGAGTCGCTGCTGTACATCAACGACACCCCGGGTGCGTATATCAAGGTGTTCGACGTCAACGCTGACGGAACGCTCACGAACGGGCGCATGTTCTTCGATGGGGTGGGCACCGGCGTGATCGAGGAGGGAATCCCCGACGGGATGAAGTGCGACGAGCGCGGGAACATCTGGGTCACCGGCCCCGGCGGCATCTGGGTGATCTCGCCTTCGGGCGAGCATCTGGGAACGGTGGAGGTGCCGGAGAACGTCGGCAACCACACGTGGGGCGGCGCGGATTGGCACACGCTGTTCATCCCCTCAACGTCGTCCGTGTACACGATTCGCACGAAGGTCGGCCCGCGCCGCGAGCCCTACATGCGCTGAGAGGAGAGCGAAATGCCGGACTACACACTCGACGCGGCGCGCTGCGCGCTGATCGTCCAGGACCTGCAGAACGACGTGATCATCGACGGAGGCGCCTTCGCCGAGACCGGCTCGCCGCAGCACGCGAAGGATCAGAACATCGTCGAGAACGTCAAGGACCTCGCCGCGTTCTGCCGCGGCAAGGGGATCCCCGTTATCCACGTGTGGTACATCGTCGAGGAGGGGGCGCGGGGACTGAAGCTCAACGCGCCGCTGTTCAACGGCGTCAAGGATTCGGGCGCCCTCGTCCGCGGCTCGTGGGGCGCTGCGCCCGCCGACGGTCTCGAGGCCCAGCCCGGCGATTTCGTCGTCGAGAAGATGCGGATGAGCGCCTGGCAGGGGACGAAGCTCGAGAACGTCCTCGCCGGCACCGGCCGTGACACGATCATCATCACCGGCGCCTGGACGAACATGTCGATCGAGCACACGGCGCGCACGGGCGCCGACAAGGGATACGTCATGGTCGTCCCCGAGGACGGCTGCTCGACGATGAACGCCGACTGGCACAACGCGTCGATCAACTACGCGCTGCAGAACGTCTCCACGGTCACCAACTGCGCCGACGTCAAGGCGGCGCTTGGATAGGCGGCCGGCGGCACACTCCAGCACCCGTACGAACCCCATGAAGCCGCCTGCCAGGCCGAAGGATGGGGTCAGACCCCATGACATGTCCCGGGCTGCCATCTCGAGCTCGTGAAAACGCGCGCCGCGCTGTTCCACGCCGTCGGCGAGCCGCTCGAGGTGGCCGAGATCGACCTCGACCCGCTAGGCCCGCACGACGTGGTCGTACGGATGTCCGCAGTGGGCATCTGCGGCACCGACTTGCACCAGGTGAAGGGAGAGTTCCGACGGCCGACGCCGATGGTGCTCGGGCACGAGGGCGCCGGCGTGGTGGAGGACGTCGGGGAGGCAGTCACCCGCGTGAAGCCCGGTGACGAGGTTGTCCTGTCATGGGCACCGTCGTGCAGATCGTGTGACGACTGCCGCCGCGGCCGGCCGGCCGCCTGCGTGCCGCTCCACCAGGCGATCGGGGCAGGGACGCTCGTCGATGGGACGACCGGCATGTCCCGGAACGGCGAGACCGTCTTCCGCGGTACGGCGACCGGGTGCCTGGCCGAGCATGTAGTGGTCGACGAGCGCGTCGCTCTACCAACGGGCGACGTGCCACTGCTCCAGGCTGCGTTGCTCGGCTGCGCCGCGCTCACGGGTGTCGGGGCGACGCTCTTCGCCGTACGCGTGACGCAGGGGGCATCCGTGGTCGTGCTGGGCGCCGGGGGCGTCGGTCAGTTCGTCGTCCAGGGTGCGCGTCTTGCCGGCGCGGACACGATCGTGGCCGTCGACCCGTTCGCTGGTCGACGGGAGCAGGCGCTTGCGCTCGGCGCGACGCACGCCGTCGCCCCGGAGGGGCTGGAGGAGCTGCTGGCCGACCTTGCCCCAGAGGGCGTGGACTTCGGCTTCGACGCGGTAGGCGATCCCGTCACGACGGCGACCGCTCTCGGCGCGACACGCGCGGGCGGAATGTGCGTCCTGGTGGGTCTTCCCCCGGTCGGCGCACGCCTCGACCTGGAGCCTGCGCAGTTCGTGCGTCGGGAGAAGTGGCTTACCGGGACGATGTACGGGTCGGAGGACCCGGCGGTGGCGCTGCCGATCCTGCTCGAGCACGTCGCCGCCGGCAGGCTTCAGCTCGCGCCGATGCTCGGCCCCGTCTTCTCGTTGGGAGACGTGAACCAGGCCGTTGAGGCGAGCCTTGCAGGATCGCCGGGGCGCGTCCTGGTGGCGCCGTGACCCGCCACCTACGCGCAACGGCGTAGGCTCCGCCGGACGGTCAGCCGTGGCCGGGCCGCGTAGCGGAGCGCGGCTAAACGGCTTCCTCTGACGGTTTCTGTCCGGCGGCCTGCTCCCAGCGCTCGCGGTAGTCCTCACGCACGGGCTGGAAGATGTCGAGCACGAGCGCCCCCTCGGGGCCGCAGTACGCGGAGTGCTCGACGCCGCCCGGAAGCACGTATCCCTCCATCTGCCCCAGTTCGTGCGCGACGCCGTCGACGACGAGGGCCTGCATCCCTCGCAGGACGATGCCGAGCTGCTCGTGCGGGTGGCTGTGCAGTGGTACGACAGCGCCCGGCTCGAACTCGATCACGTTCAGCATCGCGCCGGCGCCGAACAGCGGCCGACCCGTGACCCCGTCGGCGAGGTCGAAAGACCGGATGTCGTCGAAGCGGACGAACTGAGGTTCCATGGCGCCGTCGATTATCGTCCCTTGCGTGACTGCGGTCGAGCGCGATCTCCTCCGCCGCCAGGCGTACGTCGGCGGGTCCTGGGTCGATGCCGACTCGGGCGCCACCTTCCCAGTCGTCAACCCCGCCACGGGGGAGACGATCGCGGAGGTGCCCAGGATGGGGGCGGCAGAGACCCGGCGGGCGATCGAGGCCGCGGCGGAGGCGTTACCCGCCTGGAAAGGCAGAACCGCCAAGGACCGGGCGCGCGTGCTGCGGCGGCTCGCTGACCTCATGGGAGAGCAGGCCGACACGCTCGCGACGCTGCTCGTGGTCGAGCAGGGCAAGCCGCTCGCCGAGGCGAAGGCCGAGATCGCGTACGCCGCCTCCTTCTACGAGTGGTTCGGGGAGGAAGCGAAGCGGATCGCCGGTGACGTCATCCCCACCCCGTGGCCCGACAAACGGATCGTCGTCACCAGGGAGCCGGTGGGCGTCACCGCCGGCATCACGCCCTGGAACTTCCCCTCCGCGATGCCGACGCGAAAGTCTGCTCCGGCGCTCGCGGTCGGCTGCACGATGGTCCTGAAGCCCGCGGAGCAGACCCCGCTGTCGGCGCTTGCCGTCGCAGCGCTCGCCGAGGAGGCGGGCGTCCCGCCCGGCGTCCTCTCCGTCGTCACCGGCGACGCGGAGGACGCACCGGCGATCGGCGCCGAGATGACCTCGAACCGGCTCGTCCGGAAGCTTGGCTTCACCGGGTCGACGGAGGTGGGGAAGCTCCTCATGGCCAGGTGCGCGCTCCAGCTGAAGAAGGTCTCGCTCGAGCTCGGCGGAAACGCGCCATTCATCGTGTTCGACGACGCCGACCTCGACGAGGCCGTACAGGGGGCGTTGATCTGCAAGTTCCGCAATTCGGGTCAGACGTGCATCTCCGCGAACCGCATGCTGATCCAGGAGGGGATCTACGACGACTTCCTCGTTGCATTCACCGATGCCGTCTCGAAGCTCGTCGTCGCGGACGGCTTCACGCCGGGTGTCGTGGTCGGCCCGCTGATCGACGTGCCTGCGGTGGAGAAGGTCGAACGGCACGTGGCCGACGCCCTTCGGGGTGGCGCCGAGCTCGTCACGGGCGGGGAGCGCATCGAGGGCCAGTTCTTCCGCCCCACGATCCTCACCGGCGTCACGGCCACGATGGCGATGAGCTGCGAGGAGACGTTCGGGCCGGTCGCAGGCATCGCGAGCTTCACCACCGAGGAGGAGGCCGTTCGCATCGCGAACGACACGCCGTACGGTCTCGCCGCTTACTACTTCACCCGTGACGTCGGCCGTGTGTGGCGCGTGGGGGAGGCGCTCGAGTACGGCATCGTCGGCGTGAACACCGGACTGATCTCCACCGAGGTGGCGCCCTTCGGCGGCGTCAAGGAGTCCGGGATCGGCCGCGAGGGCTCCAGCTACGGCGTCGACGACTGGACGGAGCTCAAGTACTGGGCGGTGGGAGGCGTCAACCCGTGATCTTCGAGCAGCGCGACTACCACGTCTACACGGGCAAGCTGACCGAGTTGCTGCGGCTGTACGAGACGGAGGGCATCCCGATCCAGCAGGAGGTGCTCGGCGGCTTCGTCGGCGCGTTCACCACCGACGTCGGAGCGCTTTCCACCTATACGCATCTGTGGCGCTACGACAGCTACGCGGAGCGCGAGCGGCGCCGCGCGGACCTGCAGGCGCGCGACGACTGGAAAGCGTTCCTGGCGAAGATCCAGCCGCTGATCCACACACAGGAGAACCGCATCCTCGTGCCGACGTCGTTCTCGCCGCTCCGCTGATGGGCACGCTCGACGGGAAGGTCGCGATCGTCACGGGGGCCGCCCAGGGGATCGGCAGGGCGATCGCCGGCGGGCTCTCGCGCGAGGGGGCTCGCATCGTCGTCGCCGACCTCCAACACGCGGAGAGCGCGGCGGCCGAGCTTCCGGATGGCGTCGGTCTCACCGTCGACGTCGCCGACGAGGCGGCGGTGCAGCGCATGATCGACGAGACGCTCGAGCGGTGCGGCGGGCTCGACATCCTCGTCAACAACGCGGGGTTGTACGCGTCGCTCGCCATGCGGCCGTTCACCGAGATTCCGCTCGAGGAGTGGCGGCGCGTGATGGACGTCAACGTCGCCTCGATGTTTCTCACGTGTCGCGCCGCGGTGCCCGTCATGCGCGAGCGCGGCGGCGGCGCGATCGTGAACATCTCGTCGGGGACGCCTTTCCGGGGCGTTCCGTTCCTCCTTCACTACGTGACGAGCAAGGGCGCCATTGTGGCGTTCACCCGCGCGCTCGCGAAGGAGCTCGGCAAGGACGGGGTGCGCGTCAACTGCGTCGCGCCGGGGTTCACGATGTCCGACGGAGTCATGGACCACCCTGAGGTGATAGAGAAGCTGCGCGACGTCTCGGTCGCGGCGCGTGCGATCCAGCGGGACCAGGTGCCCGAAGACGTCGTCGGTGCGGCCGTCTATCTTGCGGGCCCGTCTGCCTCCTTCGTCACCGGCCAGACGATCGTCATCGACGGCGGCCAGTACTTCCACTAGGAGTAGGGGCCGGGAGCGCGGCGGCGGGCCGCGGTAGGCTGGCTCCGCATGCGGCTCTCCCTCTTCGAGTTCGAGACGGGTGTCGCGACGATCGGGGGCAACCGGGTCGTGTTCGACTTTGCGGCCGGGCACGCATTCTTCGGCGCGGCCACGGTGGACGGGCCGGCGCTCGTGTGGCAGCTCGACCACGACGAGAAAGAGGCAGAGAGCGCGCTGCTGTCGCGGCCCGTCCACCTCGACTCGTTCGCGGCGTGGGTCGCGCGCTGCGACCGCGTCGACTTCCCAAAGAGCGGTGTCGCCTACACGCACACGCATCCCGGCCCGGGCATCCGCTACCTCCTCCACGGCGAGCTCGAGATCCGCACGGAGGGCCGCTCGACGTTCTACGGCCCTGGCGGGGCCTGGTTCGAGTCGGGGCCCGATCCGGTGTACGCGGCGGCGTCCACGCACTCGGAGACGGCGTTCGTGCGCGTGCTGCTGCTGCCGGCCGAGTGGGCGGGGAAGCGCACGATCCGCTACGCGGACCCGGCCGACGAGGAGAAACCGAAGCTGCAGAGCGCGACGGTGTACCTCGAGCACCCGATCGAGCTGGCGTCGTGAAGCGCCGCGGGGGCACGATCCTCGTCGACCAGCTAACGCTGCACGGCGTCGAGATCGCGTTCGGCGTCCCCGGCGAGAGTTACCTGGACGTCCTGGACGCGCTCGTCGACTCGCCGATCCGCTACGTCACCTGCCGACACGAGGTGGGCGCCGCCAACATGGCGGACGCGCACGGCAAGCTGACTGGCCGGCCAGGCGTCTGCATGGTCACCCGCGGGCCCGGCGCGACCCATGCCTCGTGCGGCGTGCACACCGCCTTCCAGGACTCGACGCCGCTCGTACTGTTCGTGGGCCAGGTCGCGCGCAGCGCAATGGAGCGGGAGGCCTTCCAGGAGATCGACTACCGGCACATGTTCGCGCCGATGGCGAAGTGGGTGGCGCAGATCGACCAGGTCGAACGCATCCCCGAGCTCGTGGCGCGCGCGTTCGCCGTCGCCTCGTCGGGACGGCCGGGGCCGGTGGTGCTCGCGCTGCCGGAGGACATGCTCGGTGAGGAGGCCGACGTCCCTGACGCGGCGCCGTTCGCCGCCGCGCAGGGCCACCCCGGAGCCGACGACCTGCGGCGCCTGCGCGAGCTGCTGGCGGCTGCGGAGCGGCCGCTGGTCGTCGTCGGCGGCCAGCCGTGGAGCGAGCAGGCGCACGCCGACCTCGGCGGCTGGTGCGAGGAGAGCGGGCTGCCGTTGGCGGCGGGCTGGCGCTGCCAGGACTACGTCGACAACCGGTCGCCGTCGTACGTCGGGCACCTCGGGCTCGGCGCCGACCCGCGTCTCGCCGCGCGTGTGCGCGAGGCGGACGTGCTGCTCGTCGTCGGCACCCGGCTCGGCGACGTCGAGACCGGCGGCTACGCGTACCTGCGGGTGCCGCGACCGGAGTCGACCCTGATCCACGTCCACGGCGGCCCGGAGGAGCTCGGCCGCGTGTTCCAACCCGAGCTCTCCATCCTCGCCGGCGGCCCGCAGCTCGCAGCGGCGCTGCGGGCGACGGAGCCGCTCGACCCCGCACGCTGGCGTGCCTGGACGGAGCCGGCTCGGGCCGACTACGTCGACAATCTGCGTCATCACCCGCTCCCCGGCGACGTCGACATGGGCGAGGTGATGGCGCACCTGCGCGAGCGGCTGCCGGAGGACGCCATCGTCACCACCGGCGCCGGCAACTTCACCGTGTGGGCGCACCGCTTCTACGAGTTCCGCCGCTACCGGACGCAGCTTGCGGCGACCAGCGGCGCCATGGGGTATGGCGTCCCCGCCGCGGTGGCGGCGAAGATCGCCCACCCCGAGCGGACGGTGGTCTGCATCGCCGGCGACGGCGACTTCCTGATGACCGGGCAGGAGCTCGCGACAGCGGTGCAATACGAGGCGGCGATTCTCGTCATCGTCATGGACAACGGCATGTACGGGACGATCCGCATGCACCAGGAGCGCCACTTCCCCGGCCGCGTGAGCGGCACCGACCTGCGCAACCCCGACTTCGCCGCGCTCGCGAAGGCCTACGGCGGCTTCGGCGAGCGGGTCGAGCGCACGGCCGACTTCCCGGACGCTCTCGAGCGCGCGCTCGCCTCCAGGGTGCCATCCCTGTTGCATCTCCCGGTCGACCCGGAGGCGATCACGCCGCGCCGGACGCTGTCGCAGATCCGCGACTCGAAGCGCATGGTGGGCGAGTGAGCCGACGACGCGAGTACCGGGTCGCCGGCCAGGCCGAGCCGATCTCCCATTTCACCGATGCCGTCCAGGTCGGCGATCTCCTCTTTGTCAGCGGCGTCGTGCCGGTGGACGCGGAGCGGCGGCTCGTGGGCGGCGACGACGTCGTCGCGCAGGCACGCCAGGTGTTCGCGAACATGCGCGACGTGCTCGCCGCCGCCGGCTGCACCTTTGCCGACGTGGTCAAGGTGACCGTCTTCCTGACCGACGTCGCCGACCGGCCGCTCGTCAACCCCGTACGGCAGGAGGTGTTCGGCGACACGCGGCCCGCGTCGACGCTGGTCGAGGTGTCCGGGCTCGTCATCCCAGGCGCAAAGATAGAGGTGGAGGCGATCGCGGTGGTGCCGTCGTGACGCGCGCGGAGATCGACGTGCCGAAGCCGTCGTGGGCGACAGCGGGGAACGTCACTCGCCGGTGAACTCGGGCGGACGCTTCTCGACGAACGCCCGCACGCCCTCGCGGAAGTCGTGCGTCTGCTGCAAGAGACCGTAGGCGAGACCTTCCAGCTCGAGACCGACGTGGAGGGGGGCCTCATATGCGCTGTTCAGCACGCGCTTTGCCATCGCGAGGGAGAGCGGCGAATGGCGTCGCAGCTCGCCGAGCAGGTCGCGGACAGCCGTATCGAGCTCCTCCGCAGGCACGACCGCGCCGACGAGCCCGAGTGCGAGCGCTTCGTCGGCGTGCACGCGCCTTCCTCGCATGACAATGTCCTTCGCGCGGCCGAGGCCGATCATGCGCGCGAGTCGTTGGGTGCCGCCCGAGCCGGGGATCATGCCGATCGTCGCCTCGGGGAGCGCAAGCTGCACGTCGTCGGTCGCGACGCGGAAGTCGCAGGCGAGCGCCAACTCGAGGCCCACACCGAACACGTAGCCCTGGAGCCTCGCCACGACCGGCTTCGAGCAGCGCTCCGGCGCGGCGACGTTGCGCGCGAGCTGCGAGACGGCCCACGGCGACTTCTCCAGGAAGCCCGCGACGTCCCCGCCGGCGGTGAAGGCGCCGCCGGCGCCTTGCAGCACGACGAAGCGCACCCCGTCGTCCACATCCAGCTCGCCGAACACGGTCGCCAGCTGGTCGCGTGCAAGCATCGACACGCGGTTGAACTTCCCCGGCACGTCGAGCGTGATCGTGGCGGTGTCCCCCTCGCGCTCTACGCGGAAGCCGTCGTACTCGGTCACATGCGCTCCTCTCGCAGCAGTCGTCGCAGGATCTTGCCGGATGCGCTCGTCGGCAGCTCGTCGACGTGGCGGTACTCGCGCGGCCGCTTGAAGCGCGCGAGCGACGACCGGAGGCAATGGGCGTCGAGCTCCTCGGCGCTCGCGTCGCCGACGACGAAGGCCACCACGCGCTGTCCCCAGCGGTCGTCGGGCAGGCCGACGACCGCGACCTCGCGCACGCCGGAGTGGCTGGCGAGGGCGTCCTCAACCTCGAGCGGATGGATGTTCTCCCCGCCGGAGATGACCATGTCGTCGACGCGCCCGCCGATCCACAAGTCGCCGTCTTCGTCGAAGTGCCCGCTGTCGCCCGTGTGGTACCAGCCATCGCGGAGCGCCTTCTCGTCCGCGTCGGGCCGGTTCCAGTAGCCGGCGAACGCCTCGTCGGAGGACAGGTGCACCAGGATCTCTCCGCTCTCCCCGAGCCGCAGCCGCGTGTTCACCCCCGGCCGACCCGCGCAGCCGGGCTTGGCGAGCTGGTCGCGCCCGATCGAGAACGTGTAGATCTCGGTCGACCCGTAGTGGTTGACGAACACCTCCGGTGAAAGCACGTTCACGCACCGACGCACGAGCGTGGAGGTCATCGCCGCGCCGGCGTACCCGAGCGCCCGCACCGACGAGATGTCGGAGGCCGCGAGCTCCGGGTGGTGCACGAGGTCGTGGAAGAGCGTCGGGGCGAGGTACAGCGACGTGATTCGCTCGGCCGCGATCAGCCGTAGCGCTTCGCCCGCGTCCCAGCGCGCCTGCGGCACGTAGCAACCGCCGACGAGGTGCATCGCAAGGAGCGAGTGCACACCCATCGTGTGGTAGAGCGGCATCACGCCGAGCGTGCGGTCGCGCCAGAGATAGCCGTGCTGCAGCGCCTGCGACCAGGCGCCGGCGCGGTCGGCCCGGTGGGAGCGCGGCACCCCCTTCGGTCGTCCGGTCGTGCCCGAGGTGTAGAGCATGAGCGCCGTCTCGCGCTCGTCGCGGTCGAGCGCTCCGGGATGCTCCGGCCCCTCCGGGAGCGGATCGCCGTCATGGAAGACGACCCGCGCGCCGCAGTCCTCGATGCAGTAGGCGAGCTCCTCCTCGGACACGCGCCACGAGAGTGGTACCGCGACGGTGCCGGACCACCAGGCCGACCACAGCAGCAGCGGCGTCTCGACGCGGTTGTCGAGCACGATCGCCACCCGCTCGCCCGGCTCGGCGCCGAGCCCGCCCGCGATCCTGCGCACGCGGGGGAGCAGCTCGCCGTAGGTGATCCCGGGGAACGCCTCGAGCTCCGGATGGCGCTCGCAGGCCGCCAGCAGCGAGTGCGCGAGGTTCACGCTCCGGCAACCTCCTCGATCGCGTCCACGATCGGCTCGTAGCCGGTGCAGCGGCAGAGATGGCCGGAGAGGAGGTCGACGATCTCGTCGCGCGAGGGCCGGCCGCGCTCCAACAGCTCCTCCGCCGCCATCAGGATTCCGGAGGTGCAGAAGCCGCACTGGAGCGCGTGGTGACGCCGGAACGCCTCCTGCAGCGGCGAGAGCGGGCGACCCGCTGCGAGCGCCTCCACGGTTCGCACTTCGCACCCCTGCGTCTGAATCGCGAACACGAGACAGCTGCGCACGGCGGCACCGTCGATGCGCACCGTGCAGGCGCCGCAGACCCCGTGCTCGCAGCCGACATGCGTACCGGTGAGGCCGAGGCGGTGCCGCAGGAAGTCCGACAGCAGCAGCCGCGGCTCGACGGCCTCGCGGACGCGCCGCCCGTTGACGGTCAGCTCGAGCTCCATGCCTTCCGCAGCGCGCGCTCGACGAGCACGCCGGTCAGGTGCTTCAGGTAGGCGGGCGATGCGTGGGCGTGGCCCGGAGGGTCGACGAGGCTCGCGGCGAGCGCGCCGGCCTCGCGCGCCAGCTCCTCCGACGCGGGCTCGCCCGCGAGGAGATCGCCAACTTCCCCGAGTACCGTCGGACGCTCGGTGACCGCGCCGACGGTGACGGTGGCGCCGCTCACCGCGACCATCGACAACGCGTAGTCCCCGGCGCGGAGGGCAAGCTCCTCGAAGACGGCCGGCTGATCGCGATCCGGCCAGAGCGTCGCGGTGACGAGCTCACCCGCCGCGAGCACCGTCGTGTAATGCGTGACGAAGAACGCGCGCGCGGGGATCTCGCGTCGGTCGGTGACGACGGTGCCTCCGAGCGCGACCAGGCAGAGACAGAGCTCGGCGGCGCCGTCGGCGTGCGCGATCGAGCCGCCGACCGTGCCGCGGTTGCGCGTTCCGACGTGACCGATGTGGGAGAGCGCCTGGCGTACGAGCGGCGGGCAGTCGTCGCTGCGCTCGAGCGTGCGCTGGGTCGTCGTCGCGCCGACGCGCAGGCAGCCGTTCTCGCGCACGATCCCGTTCAGCCCTGCGCGTCCGATGTCGACCAGCCGCGTGGGGCGGACGAGCCGCATGTTGAGCGCGGGCACGAGGCTCTGTCCGCCGGCGATCGGCTTCGCGTCCTCACCGCCCTCTGCGAGGGCGGCCAACGCCTCGTCGAGGGACCGCGCCGCAAAGTACTCGAAGGCGGGCGGCTTCATGCCTCACCATTGGTCGATTCCGCGTCAGCGGAATCGACCAGCAGCTCCCAGACACGCGGAGGCGTCAGGGGCAGCTCGATGTCGTCTCGGCCGATGGCGTCCGCGACCGCATTCGCGATCGCTGCCGGCGCGGACATCGTGTTTCCCTCGCCGAGACCCTTGGCACCGAGCGCGGTGAAGGGCGACGGGGTCGACCGATGCCCGATCTCGATCGCTGGCAGGTCGGGCGCGGTTGGCGCCAGGTAGTCCATGAAGGAGGCGGTGACGAGGTTGCCCCACTCGTCCCACACGTGCCGCTCGAAGAGCGTGGCCGCGGCGCCGTGCGCGAAGCCTCCGCGTATCTGGCCGTCGGCGAGCAGCGGGTTGAGCAGGGTGCCGGCGTCGTGGACGGTGACGTAGGCGAGGATGGTCACGGCCCCGGTGTCGCGGTCGACCTCCACCGCGCACACGTCCGCGATGAACCCGTGAGCTCCCGAGGACGCGACGCGATCCTCGGCGTCCGGCGGGTCGAGGTTGGGCATCGCCCAGTAGGCGACGGCGGCCAGCCCGGGCTCCATGCCATCGGGCAGCCCTTCGGGGTTCCAGTGAGCCGTCCCGGCCACTCGGCGCCAGGGCAGCTCGGGCTGGCCCAGGTGCTCCCGGATGGCGTCGGCCTTCTCACGGAGCTTCCGCGCCGCCTCGCGCGCGGCTCCGACGGCGACCCCGGAGAAGCGCGAGGAGTAGTTGCCCGAGGCAACCGTCCACGGCACGGTCGCGGTGTCCATCTCGGACAGCACCGAGACATCCTCGGGCGTCACGCCGAGCTCGTCGGCGACGACCTGCGCGACGACGGTACGGTGACCCTGGCCCTGCGGGGTCGTCCCGAGCCGTACGGTGATGCCGCCGAGCGGGCTGACGATGATGAGCGCGCCCTCGGCGTTGCCCGACTTCGGCGCGGTCTGCGCACGCTCAACCGCCGTCTTGGCGAGCGTGATGTAGCCCATGTTCGAGATCGAGGGCTCGACCACGCACGTGAGGCCGACCCCGACGAGACGGCCGGCGGCGCGGGCCCGGCGCGCTTCCTCGCGTCGCTCCTCCCAGCCGGCTCTCGCAAGCGCCTCCTCGAGGCAGGCGGCATAGTCGCCGGAGTCGTAGAGACCGCCCGACGGGGTGCGGTAGGGCATCTCCTCCGCCGGGATGAGGTTGCGCCGCGCGACGTCGGCCGGATCGAGCCCCAGCCGCCGCGCGGCGACGGCCATCGTACGCTCCAGCCCGAAGTAGAGCTGCGGCCCGCCGAATCCCCGGTTCAGACCGGACGGCAGCGTGTTCGTGAGCACGACGCGATTCCGCGCGGCCACGTTCCGGACGCGGTAGGCGCCGGAGAGGGAGCCGTGCATCCGGTACAGCGTGGCCGGCTCCGGCGCGCGGACGTACGCGCCAACGTCCTCGATCGCGTCGTAGCGGAGCGCGACGAGCTCGCCATCGGTGGTGAAGCCGGCCTCGACCGTCGTCACGCGGCCGGTCGAGGCGGCGCTGCCGAGCAGGTGCTCCAGCCGGTCCTCGGCCCAGCGCACCGGAACGCCGAGCTTCCTGCTCGCGAGCCCGAGCAGCACGACGTACGTGAGCACGGACGATTTGATGCCGAACGAGCCGCCCGAGTCCGGTGGCGTGAGCAGACGTAACTGGTTGCCGCGCAGGCCGAGCGCTGACGCGGCGACGCCGTGGAGCGTGAACGGGCCCTGGAAGTTGGCCCAGGCGGTGAGCGTCTGCTCCGCCTCGCTCCAGTCCACGACCACCGCGTAGCACTCGACGGGCGTGCAGGTGAACCGCGGGAAGCTGAACGTCTCCCGCACCACGAGGTCGGCGCCCGCGAGCGCATCGTCCACGTCGCCGTAGTGGAACGTGCGGTCGTGGACGCAGGCCTTCGTTCCGGCAGCCGCGACGGGGTCGAGCGTTGGGTCGAGCGGGTCGTAGTCGACCGCGACGAGCTCGGCGGCGTCCTCCGCGATGTACCGATCGCGTGCGACGACGACGGCGAGCGGCTCGCCCGCGTACCGGGCAGTCCCGGCCGCGGCTGCGTAGTAGGGGACGGGCGAGTCGATGCCCGCGGGGAACGGTCGCGACAGCGCCTGCACGTCCTCGCCCGTGAGGACGCCGACGACTCCCGGCGCCGCGAGTGCAGCGGCCGGGTCGACCGAGACGCGCGCGTGTGGCAGTTGCGAGCGGACGATCGCCGCATGCCAGGCGTGCGGGGCAGGGGCGAGGTCGTCGAGGAACCGACCCTCCCCGCGCAGCAGCGCCTCGTCCTCGACGCGGAGGACCGAGCGGCCGACCCAGGTACCGGATTCCGCAACCGTCTCCATCGGGTCCCTCTCTCAGGTGGCGACCGAGATCGCGTACTCCTCGTCGGCGCCGCGGGGGATGTCGTGCCGCGGTGTCTGCACCACGGGCGGGGTGAAGCCCATACACGCCACAACGGGGCTCATGCGAGCAGCATCGCACGTCGCACGGGCGGCGGGCCCTACCGAGCCCAGCGCTCAGGGCGGCGCTCGGCGGCCCCGGCGATCTGCTCGTCGCTCGGGTCGCCGTCCCGCAGGGCGCGGAATGCCTCGAGCACGAGCCGCGGGTCACGCCTGTGCCGCATGGCGGCGAGCGTGAGCGGCTCGCGCACCGCGCCGCCGCAGTGCGCGCAGGGGAAGTGGATCTCGGACATCAGCTTCGCCGCCTGCCCGTCCGGGAACATGCGCAGCAGCTCGAGAATCGTCGTCGAGCCGCGGATCTCGGCCCGTGGGACGTCGCCGGGTGACGTCCCACGGGCGACAAGCCCGGGAATCGACTGCCGGTCCGCCGTCTGCGTCATCTCACCGCCCTGCGTAGGCGAAGACGCGTGTGTCTTCGCCGTGCATCCGCACGGCGTTCCACGGTAGCTGGTAGCGGGCGAACGGCAGCACCGCCACCTTCGCGTCCGGTCCGTGCCGCTCCATCGCGGCGGCGAACGCTCCGTCCAGCGAGGTCGTCGCATCGATGCCGATGTCAGCGGCCATGGCGAGATTCTCCTCGAGCGTGACGAGCGTCAGGTGCTTGCGGGTCATCACCTCGTAGATCGGCACCCAGATGCAGCCGGCCCACATCTGGATCGCGCGGGCGTGGATGTCGCGCAGCACCCGCTGGTAGTTCTCTGCGGTCGCCGGCATGTAGGGCTTCATCAGATCCATCAGCGCGAGCCCCGGAAAGTCACCGATCGCAGTGGAGACGCCTGGCGACGGGCTCGTGTAGATGATCGTGCCCCCGTCCTTGACGACGAGGTCGGCGGACATGCAGCCCCAGCCCGTATGGAAGAACAGGTGGTCGGTGGGCGCAAAGACGCCGCAGATCGCGATGTCGGCCTGCCCGTGCTCGGGTACGAACGAGTCGTACGCGTAGATCGCGTTGAACCGCCGGATCGCCTCGCGATGCGCCTCCGGATGCGAGCCGAACACGCAGTCGATCACGCGGCCGTGCGTGTCGAGGAGCACGTTCATGGTGCAGTCGAGCCCGCACATCGAGGCCACCTCGTCGATGTCGGAGCGCATCGGCCCGGCATAGGCCCCGTAGTGCGTCTGCGGCGAGGTGACGAAGGCGCAGTGGTTCGACTCGACCGTCTCGTCCGAGACGACGCCTGGCAGGATCAGCTTGCCGCCGCCGCCGGCGCCCCAGTGGTTCGCCTGCGCCTGTCCGATCGTGATCTTCAGCTCCGCCGAGGCGACCTCGTTCAGCAGCCAGACTGGCGTCCCGCCCGACGACACTCCCACGAACGTGTACGCGTCCGGGTTCTGGGGGTCGTTCTGCGTGAACGACCAGCCGTTCCGCTCCATGCGGGCGAGGTTGTCGCGGCCGACCTTCTGCTCGGTGTCCGACTCGGACATCGGAAAGACCTTCCCGTTCGCGCAGCAGAGGCGGACGTCGCCAACTCCTGCGGCCTCCACGGCGTCAAAGACGGCGGGAAGAAGCTTCGAGGAGGGGGTCGGTCGGAACTGGTTGTCGATGATCACGGCGACGCTGGCCTTGCCGGCGAGCAGCTCCGCCAAGGTGGGCCCGTCCACGGGCTCGGCGAGCGCACGGCGAGCGCCCTCAGTCGGATCGCCGACCGGGTCGGGCTCGCTCGGCCTCACGTCGGCGATCAGATTGGCCGTCGGGACGTCGAGCTCGAGCGTGTCGCGATGCTTCTTCGAGTCGTCGTCGGTGGCGCCGATCGCGAGCGGATCCATCGACTCGTAGGGGATGACCACCCGCGTCGTGTCTTCAAGGTCAGTGCTCATGGTCTGCTGCTCCTCCGGTCGTGGCGGTGTCCGAGAGTGAGGCTAGGCCCGTCTGGCCCCACGGTCAAGAATCGATAATCGCTTACCCAGTTGAATCAACCAAGACAGCCCGCTAGGCTCGCTCGGGATGAGCGATCGTCTCCGCCACGTCGACGTGCAGCGGCTGGTCCAGCGTCTCGTCGTCGCCGGGCTCGTCGGGGTGGCGCTCCTCTACATCGTCTTCATCGCGAACCCGCCGTCCGAGAGCGGCGCGGGTAACTGGCGTACGACCAACTCGGGCTCGGCAGTCGACAATCCTGGCGCGTTCATCGCGAACCTGCTCGACGCGGTGACCCTCGCCGGCTGGCTCTTCATCGTCGCGAGCGGCTTCTCGCTCATCTTCGGCCTGATGCGGGTCGTGAACATGGCCCACGGCTCGTTCTATCTCCTCGGCGGCTACATCGCCTATGAGGTCCAGCAGAGGCTCACGGCGGAGACTCCCGGCTTCATCTCCGCGGACCTGATCAACACCTGGGACTGGGTGATGCCACTGGTCGTCGGGATGGCCTCCATCGCTGTCCTCGGGTTCGTCGTCCAGCAGGGGTTCCTCCGCTGGACCCAGGGGCAGGACCTGCGCCAGGCGCTGCTCACGATTGCGATCTCGGTGATCGTCGCCGACCAGATCATCGCGCACTTTCCCAGGTCCGGCGCGTTTCAGGTCGGCGGCGGCAACCTCGCCAGCATTACCTGGCCGGGTTGGACAGCGCGCCGGGTCGATCTACAGATCGCCGGGGTGGAGTACTCCCTGACCCGGCTCCTCATCCTCGCCCTCGGTGTCAGCGTCGGGGTCGCACTCTGGGCCTGGCTCTACCGCACACGCACGGGAATGGTGATCAGGGCCGGAGTCGACGACCGGCAGATGACGTCGGCGATTGGGATCAACATCCAGATCACGTTTGCGATCGCCTTCTTCGTCGGCTCCGCGCTGGCGGCCGCCGGCGGGGTCGTCGGCGCTTCGCAAGGCGGCATCACGTCAGGCCAGGACGGCCTCTGGCTGCTTTATTCACTCGTCGTCGTGATCGTCGGCGGTATGGGCTCATTGCTGGGTGCAGCCGCAGGCTCGCTGCTGTTCGCGCTGGTGTTCACCCTTTCCTCGGCGTACCTGCCGTCGACGGGCAACCCGGCCGGCATCGAGTGCTGCACGCAGTACTCGATCATCTTTACCTTCGTCCTGATCGCTCTCGTGTTGGCCTTCAGGCCGCAGGGCCTCTTCGGGAGAGCAGCGTGAGAGCGCTCGCGTGGACCCCGAGGACGATCGTCGAGCGCTCGCTGGGTCTCGTGGTCCTCCTGCTGGCAGCGCTTGGACCTCTGCTCTTCAGCGGCTACTTCACGACGACGATCCTCACCCAGAGCTTCATCTTCGGGATCGCCGCGGCCAGCCTGATCTTCCTCTCCGCCTACGGAGGCATGATCTCGCTCGCGCAGACGGCGTTGATGGGAATCGCCGGCTACGTCGTCGGGAATCTGGTCACGAAGGGAGGCGCCGGAGGCGAGACCAAGGGCCTGATTCTCGGGTGGGACCCGACGCTCGCGCTCGTGCTTGCGATCGTGATCACCACCCTGGTCGGGCTGATCCTCGGTGCGGTTGCTTCGCGCAGCCTTGGGATCTACTTCCTGATGCTCACCCTCACCTTCGGCGTGATCGCGAACTACTTCTTCGGCCAGGTGACCAAGCTGGGCGGCTTCTCTCCGATTGCCAGCATCAACCAGTACACGCCCGGCTGGGTCGGGGACATCGTCGGCCACCCGGACAAGCTGTACTACATCACGCTCGGGGTCTCGTTGTTCGTGTACGCGCTGATCCGCTACCTCGTACGGACACCGTTCGGCATCTCGCTCCAGGGGCTGCGTGACGAGCCGGTCCGCCTTGCCTCGCTGGGCTACAACGTCCCCCTCCACCGAACGCTCGCATTCGGGTTCGCCGCATTCGTCGCGTCGCTCGCGGGGGTGCTCTTCGTCTGGTGGGATGGCCAGATCTCACCGCAGAATCTGGGCCTCGGCGCGACGATCGACCTGCTGATCATCGCGGTCATCGGCGGCCTCGGCCGGGTTGAGGGGGCCTGGCTGGGTGCGTTCGCCTTCATCGTGATCAACAACTACGTCCGTGACATCCAGTTCCCGTTCGCCTCGGAGAAGGGCGTCCTACCGTGGATCGGCGGCAGCTTTAACACCGTGATCGGAGTCGTCTTCTTGATCATCATCCTGGTCTCGCCGGGCGGTCTGATCGGCATCTGGGAGCGCGCAGCCCAAGGGGCCCGGCGCGTCTTCGAATCGAGGCGCATGGCCGAGGCGTCGGGAGCCTGAGGAGAAAGGAGGGCAGCGCACATCAACAGCATCGTGAGGCGCATCTCTGAGTGGAGGAATATCGTTCACCACATCGACAGGACGGGAGGGCAGCACCAGATGAAGACACCGAGAATGCGAGGGTGGAAGATGGTCGTCCCGCTGGCCGTGGTCGCCGCCGGGCTGATCTTTTCCGCCTCAGCCTCGCTTGCGCAGTCAGGGGCGACGGCCGTCCGCGTGGCGATCATGACGGACTGCAAGGGCGGCTTCGGGTTCGCCTACGAGCTCGACATCGGCGGAGCTCAGGCGGCGTTCGCGCAGTACGCCGGTGGGAAGGTCAAGAACAAGAACAAGCCTTCCGCAGGGCTGACGGGGGCCAAGGCCGGCGGCGCGAACATCAACATCGTCGGCTATGGCTGCGGCGACGACACTGCCGCCACCGCGGTCAAGGAGACCCGCCGCCTGATGGAGCAGCTCAAGGCGGACGTGATGGTCGGCCCGCTGTCCGGTGACGAGGCGGTGGCCGTCGCGAACTATGCGAAGGCGCACCCGAAGCAGACGTTCATCATCGGGACGGCGGGATCGCAGGATCCCACCATGCAGATCGCGCCGAAGAACATGTTCCGGTACCACGGCGACGGCGCGCAGTGGAATGCGGGCATCGGCGAGATCGCCTACAAGAAGCTCGGCTGGCGCAATGCGGCGATCATCATGGATGACTACAGCTTCGGCTGGACCTCCGCCGCCGGCATGATCGCCGACTTCTGTGCGGTCGGCGGCAAGATCACGAAGCGCGTCTTCCCGCCGCTGAACAACGCCGACTACGCCTCATTCGTCCGGCAGCTACCGCCGCCCGACCAGGTCGACGGCTACTTCTGGGCGATCGGAGGCAACACGCCCGGCAGCCTGACGGCGTTCGAGCAGGCCTACGGCGCGGTTGATCCGAAGCAGTTCATCGGGAATCTGTTCTTCGCGTTCCTGGGCAACGACAAGGTGGTCGCTCCGAAGTTCGTCGGCGCCTACCTCGGCGGCTTCGGCACCGGGCCCGGATTGAAGACGAAGCAAGCCAAGAAGTACGAGGCGGCCATGATGAAGCACTATCCGAAGCTGCCCGTTGCAGACGGCTTCGTCTACAACTACTACAACGCTGGGTGGGCTCTGGTGCAGGGTCTCAACAAGTCCGGTGGCGCCGTCGGCGCTGCGCTTCAGGCAGCGTTGCCAAGGACGTTGGCCTCCGGGTACCAGGTCAGCAACGGCGGGCGCGTGAGGCTCGACTCACGGCGGCAGGCGATCCAGGACCAGTACCAGCTCCAGCTCGTCAAGAACGCGGACGGGTCGGTCGGTCCCCAGGTCATCGCGTTCGTGCCGAATGTCGACCAGGCGTTCGGCGGCCTCTTCAAGCCGACGAGCCCGCCGCCTGGCCGATCGCAACCGGCGTGCAAGAAGCAGAAGACGCCGTGGCAGGGGAAGATCAAGGAGATCAAGAACGGCGTCATCACGAACACGATCGTCAAGTAGATCGGTGACTGAACCAGCACCGTCCATCGACCATGCCGAGCCGACCCTCCGCTTGCGGGGGGTCGGCCGGCGCTTCGGCGGTCTGCTCGCCGTGCACGACGTCGATCTCGACGTCATGCACGGCGAGCGTCGTGCCATCCTCGGGCCAAACGGAGCCGGCAAGACAACGCTCTTCAACGTCATCTCGGGCGATCTGAGCGCGTCCTCGGGCAGCGTCGAGCTGTTCGGCCGAGACGTGACGAGTACCCCTGCGCGGAAACGGACGAGGCTCGGGCTCGCGCGTACCTACCAGCAGTCCCGCATGCTCCTCGGCCTCACCGTCGAGGACTGCATCTACCTCTCCGTCCTCGGCGTCGGTGACGGCCACGTGCGGCCCGTCGTCCTGCCACGGAAGGACAGGGAGATCCGCGAGCGCGCGCGCGAAGCCGCCGGCAAGGTCGCGATCTCCAACAAGCTCGGCGAGATCGTCGGGTCGCTGTCGCACGGGGAGCACAGGCAGGTCGCGATCGCTATGGCGCTCGCTGCCGAGCCCAAGGCGCTCATGCTCGACGAGCCGGCGTCCGGGCTCTCGCGTGGCGAGCGGCAGCTCCTCACGGAGCTCTTGCTCGCACTCGATCGAGACATCACCCTGATCCTCATCGAGCACGACATGGACATCGCGCTCCGCGTCGCCGAGCGGGTGACGATGATGCACGACGGACGCGTGATCGTCGAAGGGACGCCGGCGGAGATCCGTGCCAACGAGACCGTGCATGACCTCTATCTCGGGCGCGGCTATCGCCATGAGTGAGGACGTCGCTACGTCGGCCCCCGAGGGCGGAGCGCCGTTGCTAGCGATAGAAGGGCTGCACGCGTTCTACGGGAGCGCCCAGGCGCTCGAGGACGTCAGCTTCTCGATGACCCGCGAGTCCGTCTCGATCGTCGGGCGCAACGGGATGGGCAAGACGACGCTGTGCAACGCGATCATGGGGATCTCGCCACCCCGCGCGACCGGCTCGATTCGCTTCGAGGGGCACGAGCTCGTTGGCAAACAGTCATACAAGATCGCGCGCCGCGGCCTCGGCTACGTCCCGCAGGGGCGACGACTCTTCCCGTCCCTCACGGTCGACCAGCACCTGCGCATTGCTGCGCGCGGCGCATCCGCGAACGGCGGTGGAGGGTGGACACGCGAGAGGGTCTACGACCTCTTCCCTCGGCTCGGCGAACGCAAGCGCAACGGCGGGGCGCAACTGTCGGGCGGCGAGCAGCAGATGCTCGCCATCGGGCGCGCACTCGTCACGAATCCGAAGATTCTCGTCATGGACGAGCCGTCCGAAGGTCTCGCGCCGGCGATCATCGAGGCACTGATCGAGACGTTCCAGCTGCTGGAGCAGGAAGGGCTCGCGATCCTGCTCGTCGAGCAGAACCTCGGGGTCGCGACCGCGCTCGCCGAGCGGCAGCTCGTCATGATCGGCGGTCGCATCGCCGCCGAGACCACGGCAGCAGAGCTCGCGGGCGACGCGGAGCTCCAGCGACGGTACCTCGGCGTCGAGCCGCTGACGCAGTAGAGGCCTTGATGACCTGGCGACCATCTCTCGTCGCGCTGCTCGTCGTCGGTCTCACGTTCGTGGCCGCCGGATGCGGCGGGTCCGCTGATGCGGGCTCGGACATCGTGTTCGTCAGCACGCGCGACAGCGACTACGCACTGTTCGGAATGAACCGCGACGGGAGTGACCAGGGGCGGATCACCGAGGAGAAGGGCGACCCGAGAACTCCCGAGGGGCTCCTGTTTCAGGTCGAGCCGGCCTGGTCGCCGGATGCGACACAGATCGCGTTCTCGAGCCGGCGCGAGGGGTCGCTCGACATCTACGTGATGGACGCCGACGGCACGAACACGCGGCGCCTCACGTCCACGAAGCTGGACGACCAACATCCGACGTGGTCGCCAGACGGGGAGCACATCGTTTTCGATCGAAGCGACGGCGACCTCTACGTGATGAAGGCGGACGGCTCTGCAGCTAAGCGGCTCACAACCACACTCGCTCCGGAAACCGAGCCCGCCTGGTCACCGGACGGCCGCTCGATCGCCTGTGCGCGCCGCCTGCCGGGGACGTCGATCCGAGAGGTGTGGCTTGTGGACACGGAGACCGGGAAGGCGCATCAGCTCACCACGCTCGAGGCGCAGAGCCACACGCCCGCGTGGGCGCCCGACGGGCGGACGATCGCGTTCTCGTCCAACGACAAGGGCGAGCGCTTCGGCATCTTCACGATCCGCGTCGACGGAACCGGCCTGCGTCAGGTGACCCCGGCGTCGTCGAGCGACGCCTTCGAGCCTTCGTGGTCTCCGGACGGGAGCCTGATCGCGTTCACCCGCGACGGCTCGATCGTCACGATCGACGAGCGTGGCAGCGAGGCAGTGTTGACCGACGCCGGAAACAACGACTCCAGCTCTGCATGGAGGCCCGTCGGAGGGAGCGAGGAGGACGGAAGCTGATGCCCACAGTCGTACTCATCGGCACGCTCGATACGAAGGGGAGGGAGTACGCCTTCCTGCGCGAGCGGCTCATCGACCACGGCGTCGATGTCATCCTCGTCGACGCTGGCATCGTCGGCGGGCCGCTGGCGGTTGCCGACGTGTCCCGAGAGGAAGTCGCCCAAGCCGCGGGCGCCTACGTCGGCGTGCTGGCCGCCGCCGGCGACCGGGGGGCGGCCATCGAGACGATGTCTCGAGGCGTCGCGGAGATCCTGAAGTTGCTCCGCGCCCGGGGTTCGCTGGACGCCGTCGGCGCCCTCGGCGGCTCCGGCGGCTCGGCTCTCGCCACGTACGCGATGCGACAGCTTCCCGTGGGGGTGCCCAAGCTGATGGTGTCCACTGTCGCCTCGGGCGACACGAGCCCGTACGTGGGCTCGGTGGACGTGACGATGATGTACTCGGTCGTCGACATCTCGGGCGTGAACCGGATCTCGGCGCGGATCATGGCCAACGCCGCTGGTGCGCTGGCGGGGATGGCGAAGGCAGCGGTGTCCGGAGGGTCGGACAGGTCCGACCCCTACAGCGAACGGCCCCTGATAGTCGCTTCGATGTTCGGCGTCACCACGCCCGGCGTGACGACCGCCCGCGAGCGGCTCGAGGAGCTCGGCTACGAGATACTCGTCTTCCACCAGACGGGCGCCGGCGGCGGCTCGATGGAGGAGCTGATCAAGGCAGGTTTCATCGCCGGATCGCTCGACGTGACGACGACGGAGTTCTGCGACTCGGTCGCCGGCGGCGTCCTCGCGGCGGTGCCCGACAGGCTCGAGTCTGCAGGCCGCCTCGGCATCCCGCAGGTCGTCTCTCTGGGCGCGCTCGACATGGTCAACTTCGGCCCGCTGGACTCGGTGCCCGAGCGGTACCGTGACCGCAACCTGTACGTCCACAACCCGACGATCACGCTCATGCGCACGACGCCGAGCGAATGCCGCGAGATCGCGACAGTCATCGCTCGCAAGCTGAACGCCGCCACCGGGCCGACCGTTCTCTTCGTGCCGTTGAAGGGTGTGTCGATGATCGCGACGGAAGGGCAGGTGTTCCACGACCCCCACGCCGACGAGGCGCTTTTCTCGACGCTGCGTGCGCTCGTAGACACGTCGAAGGTCGAGGTGCACGAGATCGACACCGATGTCAACGACCCAGCCTTCGCGCTCGCGATGGCGAATCGGCTGCATGAGTTGATCGAGGCGGCGCGGTGACGAGGCAGGAGGCACTTGCGCGGCTGCGCGCGCAGATCGAAGCTGGCAAGCCGATTATCGGCGCCGGCGCCGGCACGGGCTTGTCGGCGAAGTGCGCCGAGGCCGGCGGCACCGACCTGATCATCATCTACAACTCCGGCCGCTACCGGATGGCCGGCCGCGGCTCGCTCTCCGGGTTGATGCCGTACGGCGACGCGAACGCGATCGTCGTCGATATGGCCAAGGAGGTGCTCACGATCGTCCGCGAGACGCCGGTGCTCGCCGGCGTGTGCGGCACCGACCCCTTCCGCTTGATGGACGTCTTCCTGCCCGAGCTCCGCCGCCTCGGCTTTTCCGGTGTACAGAACTTCCCCACCGTCGGACTCTTCGACGGCACTATCCGGAAGGGGCTGGAGGAGACAGGCATGGGGTACGGGCTGGAGGTGGACATGATCCGCCTGGCGCGTGAGCTCGACTTGCTCACTGCCCCGTACGTGTTCAACGCCGACGAGGCGAAGGCGATGGCGGAGGCGGGGGCGGACGTGCTCGTCCCGCATATGGGTCTCACGACCGGGGGCGCGATCGGCGCCGACACGGCCAAAACGCTCGAGGACTGCGTGCCCTTGATCCAGGAGATGCACGACGTCGCCACGCGGGTGAACCCGGAGATCATCGTTCTTTGTCACGGCGGGCCGATCGCGGAGCCCGAGGACGCGGCGTACGTGCTCGCCCACACCCAGGGCATCGTGGGCTTTTTCGGCGCCTCGTCGATGGAGCGGCTTCCGACCGAGGTCGCGATGACCGAGAACATGCGACGTTTCAAGGCAATCCCCGTCTGAAAGGACCGAGATGAGCAGATTCGTGCTGCAGGCCGATGTCGACACGACGACGTTTGACTGGGGGAGCGCGGGGATGCGCGCCGCTCCGACGAACACGGGGTGCGACACCTATGTCGTGATGGACGTGACGCTTGCGCCCGGCGGGTGTCACGCTTTTCACCTGCACCCCGATCAGGACGAGATGATCATCGTCACGCAAGGACGCATCGTGCAGTGGCTGGAGTCGGATCATGCCGAGCTCGGCCCCGGCGACTCGGTGCACATCGACAAAGGCGCGGTGCACGGCTCGTACAACGACTTCGACGAGCCGGCACAGCTGCAGGTCGTGCTCGCGCCGGCCGCAGGCGAAGGCGGCTATACCGCCGTCGACGTCTCCGCCGAGGCCCCCTGGGCGTCGCTTCGTTGAGATGCATGCGGTCTGCGTTCACGAGGGAGCCGAGCTCCGCTTCGAGGAGGTGCCCGATCCGGAGCCCGCTCCGGGTGAGGTGCTGGTCGAGTTGCGCTGCGCGGCGCTCAACCGGCGTGACCTGCTCGTCAGACGCGGCGTGTATCCGTTCCTGCTGCCGCTGATCCCTGGATCGGACGGTGCCGGCGTCCGCCGCGACACCGGCGAGGAGGTCGTGATCCTGCCCTCGCTTGGATGGGGGCCCGGCGAGGCTGCGCCCGCGCCCGACCATCAGATCCTCGGCGGACCGCGCGACGGGACGTACGCCGAGCTGATCGCGCTGCCGGAGGGAAGTCTCTACCCGAAGCCGGCTTCGCTGTCGTGGGAGGAGGCGGCGGCCTTCCCGCTGGCGGCGCTCACCGCGTATCGGGCGCTCTTTACTCGTGGTGGTCTTCGAGCCGGGGAGACGGTGCTCGTGCTCGGTGCCGGCAGTGGTGTGTCGACGTTCGCCGTCCAGCTTGCCGTGCAGGCGGGAGCGCGCGTGCTCGTCACCTCGTCCTCCGACGAGAAGATCGAGCGCGCTCGCGAGCTCGGCGCGGAAACCGGCGTCAACTACGCGACGATGGCGGAGTGGCCGGCGGCGGTGAAGGCACTCGGCGGCGCCGACGTCGTGGTCGACTCGGTGGGCTCGACCTGGCAGGAGTCACTGGAGTGCGCCCGGCCGGGCGGACGGGTGGTGGTCTTCGGAGCCACCGGCGGCACCGAGGTCCAGCTCCAGGTGCGGCCGTTCTACTTCGGTCAGTTCTCCCTGCTCGGCACTCTCATGGGCAGTCCACGCGACTTCGACGGGCTCCTGCGGATGATGGCCGAGTCGAGCTGGCGGCCCGTGATCGACTCGGTCTTCCCGCTTGTCGAGGCGGCGGCCGCCCACGAGCGGCTCGAGGGCGACCATTTCGGGAAGATCGTGCTGTCGATTTGATCGTTTCGCGGGGGCGATCCGGCACGGGACGGCGGTTCGCCGATCTCGGGTCACGGCTGTGCCGCCGTCGGTCGCTGGGGGTCTGGCGGCCTGCGCGCGGTCGTCACACTCCGCGGCGCGCTGAACGCGCCGCGTCACAGCTCTCCGAGCACGGCCTCCGCGGCGGCCTGCCCTGACAGGATCGCGCCGTCCATGTGCATGTTCCCGACACCGGAGATGTCCGTGCAGGCCCAGTGGACCGGGCCGATCGGGCGTCGCAGGTCGGCGCCGAAACGGGAGAGCCCGCCGACCTCAAAGGTCGCGCTGTACGCGCCGCGCGTCCACTCCTCGGCCGACCAGTCGACCTCGAGGTAGTCGACGGCGCCGCGCGCCTCGTCGCCGAAGAACACGGCGAAGCCGTCGAGCACCGCGCCGCGCCGTGCGGCAGCGTCCAACCCGGCCGCCGCTTCGTAGCGCTCGCCGGCGAGGAACGCCAGAAGCACGCCGGGCTCGCCCGACGGCGGCGAGTTGTCGTACACCTCGCGCACCAGCTCGTAGGGAGCGAAGCCCTCGCCGGACAGGCCGTCCTCGCGCCAGAAGGGATGGTCGTAGACGGCGAGCGCCTTGATCACGCTCCCCTGCGAGATCGCCTGCTCTGCGCGCATACGCCACGCCGGCAGCGCGGGCTGCCAGCGGATCGCGGCTGTCAGGTTCGGCGGTATCGCCACGATCGCGCGTCGTGCGCTGACCCGGATCCCGTCGCTCTCGACCGTGACCGAGTCGGACGTCCACCGGCACGTTCGTACGGGAGCGTCGAGCACGACGCGGTCGCCCAGGCGCTCGGCCAGCCGGATCGGGATCAGCTGGGAGCCGCCGACCACGCGTGAATGCAGGCACAGGTCGGGCTCGAAGAGGTTGTCGACGCTGCCGGCCCCGGCGATCACCCACAGCCCGCCGAGCAGCGAGAACGTGTGCGACGGCTTCGTCATGAACCCGCCAGCGAGGAATGCGCGCAGCAGATCGCGGGCGTCCTGGTCGGTGACCTCCCGCTGTAGCCACGCCTCGAACGTGATCGCGTCGAGCTCGGCGGCATGCGGGTGCGCCCACGGCGCTTCGGGGTCGAGCTCGGCCACGAGCGCATCGAGCTTCGCCGCGGCCTCGGCATACGCACGCTCGGCGGCACCCCCGATCGGCGCATCCTGACCCTCGTAGCGGTGGACCGCACGGTCCGCATCCACGTGCAGCCGATCGCCTTCGCGGTAGGCATGGAACAGCTCCAGGCCCAGCTCGGCGAGCAGCACGTGCGCCGCGTGCTGGTAGGGGGCGATCCACTGACCCCCGAGCTCGTTCGCCTGGCCGCCGATCTCCGTGTTCCAGACCCGCCCGCCGACGCGATCGCGCGCCTCGAGCACGATGACGTCGCGTCCCTCCTGCGCCAGCCTGTCGGCGGCGGTGAGCCCCGCGATCCCCGCACCCACGACGACGACGTCGGTCTCGAGCGTCCGCATCGCGGCGATCCTTGCACATTCCTGACCGCACGGTCAGTCGCAAACGGTGTTCAGTGATCGCGTAAGCCGTCCGCGCGCTGCTCGGCTGCGAGGCGCTCCTCCTCCGCCTCCTCCTCGCGGAAGAGCCGAAGGAGCAGCCACACGATCGCGGCCAGGAAGACGAGGGCCTGCTCGGTCGACATGAGGATGCCGCCGAGGTTCTGGTCGGCCTCGGCGGAGATACCCCACAGGCGCCGCGGCAGGTCCTCGTAGTGGCCGTACACCGGTGGCGAGAAAGTGAGCGCGAGGCCGAGGAACGCGGAGCCGACGAAGGCGGCGAAGACGTAGGCGAGACGGGCGAGCGTCGAGACCGCACGCGGCGCGTCGCAGAGCACCGGCCACCAGAAGAGGAGCCCGATCGCGATCAGGATCAGGTGCTCGAGGTTGAGCAGGAGTGGGGTCCGCAGGAATGCGTCGTAGATGACCCCCAGATGGATCGCGTACCAGCCGCCGAGCCACACCGGCAGCGCAACCGCGGGCCTCGTGATCCACGCGAACCACGCACCCAGGCTCGCTGCGACGGCGGCGCGCATGGCCGGCGTGAGCCCGAGCAGGAGCAGCGGGGGCGCCCAGTCGGAGATGACGACGTTCTGTAACAGGTGGACGAGCAGCAGGTGCTCGACGGCGATCGTCTCGAGCGGCGAGTTCAGCGCGACCACGAGCAGGCCCGTCCCTAGCCCGAAGAGCCACGCGCGCCAGGCCGGCGGCCGCCGCTCCGCCTGCCGCCAGCCCCGCACGTACAGCCATACCGCGACCGCCCCGAGGACAGCGAACAGTGGCTCGAACGTCGGCGACCAGGGCGACATCGGTCAGACCCGCTGGCCGGCTGGGTCCGCCGTCCGCTCCGCGCTCGCCCGCCGGTAGAGCAGCACGAAGGCGACACCGAGGGTCAAGGCCTGCTCGACCATCATCACGACCGCTGCCAGCTTCTGGTCGGTGAGCGGCGACAGCCCGAGCAGCCGGTCGGGCTGCTCGAGGTAGGGGTCGAAGAGCACCTCGGGGCTGAACGCGACCGCGTAGGCCAGGATCTGGCCCGTCCAGAAGACGAGTGCCGTGTAGCCCGCCCGCTCCCCGACCGACAGCCGGCGGTGCCCGGTCGGGTCGACGATCTGCGTCCAGACGAGGAGCCCGGCCGCCACGAAGCTCAGGTGCTCGATCGTGTGGACGAGCTGGTTGGAGAGCGCCGTCTCGTACACCGGGGGGACATGCCAGGCGACGAGGACGCCCACCCAGACGACGTAGCTCACCCAGGGGGTCAGCGATATGGCAAGCGCGCGCCTCACCCAGTGGGTGTGTGCCAGCGGCGCCAGGAGGCCGCGCGGCAGGAAGAACACGGCCAGCGGCCCGCGCACGGCGACGAGGGTGAGCGCGACGCCGAGGTCGGCGACGAGCACGTGTTGGAGCATGTGCACCGACTGCAGGTATTCCTCGCCCACGGTGTCGATCGGCCCCACGAGCGCAAAGAGAGTGACGGCGACGCCGGTACAGAAGAGGACGGCGCGGCTCCACGGCGCCAGGTCGGCCCGCCCCCGGGCACGCAACCGACGGAAGCCCTGGAAAAAGAACGCGAGCGCGACGACGGCGCCCGCGATCACGAGCGGCGAGAAGCTCCATTGCGTCCAGGGGCTCGCGGCGAGCGTCACACGATCAGGCTAGATGAGCCCGAGCACCGGGTCAGCCGAGGCGCGACACATCGAGCTCGGGAGGAATCGGAGCACGACCGAACAGTGCGTCGACCGCGATTCGCGCGGTGGCGGGGCCGCACGACATTCCCCAAGGGCCGTTACCGGTCGCGACCCAGACATTGTCGTCACCGGCCAGACGCCCGATCAGCGGTCGGCCGTCCGGCGAGACGGGCCGGGCGCACGCGCGGCTGCCGACCAGCACGGCGGAGGCGATCCCGGGAAGGAAGTCGGCTGCACGTGCAAGCACAGTCGGCGCGACGCGGACATGGTCGGGCTCGGCGGCGAGAAAGGTGGCGCCGATCGTGGTCACGCCGTCCGCCGTGACGGCGGCGAACGCAGGCGCCACCTCGCCCGCCATCGTCGCGATCTCCTCGATCACCGCCTCCTCGAGCGCATGACGAGGCGGGTGCGCCATCTGCACGGACGCGGTCACGCCCCAGATCGGCTTCACCGCCACGGGGCTCCACGGGCCGGCGGCGATCAGCGTGAGATCGACCGCCCTTCGCCGTGCGGCGCCTATCACGATCCGCGCACCCGCCGCGCGAGCGCGCTCCGCCCAGGCCTCCGTCGCCGCTGCGGGCGGGATCTGGTGGCCCGTCTCGAGCCTGCACGCGGCGACGCCGGGTGCCAGAGCGGGCTCCTCGGTGCAGGCGTCCTCGAGGAAGACCGGCTCGAGCTCCGGATGGGTCGCGGCAACACGTGCCGCGATCTCCCGTGGAGTGTCGGGCGAGCCCGAGACGAGCAGGAGCCCGTCCGGCGGCCGTTCGAGATGCAGCGCCGGCGCCGTCTCGGCGTGCAGGCGCAGGGATTCCCGGTAGAGCGGCGTCAGCACGTCGTCGAGCGGGTGCTGGAGAACGCCCTGGTTTCGTCCCGATGCGCCGGCAGCGATCCGGTCTCGCTCGTAGAGGGTCACCTGCGCATCCGACTCCGCGAGCAGGGCCGCTGCCGCGCAACCGACGATGCCTCCGCCCACGACTGCAATCTCCATTCTTCGGATCCTCGCAGGCCGCCAACCGGCGCGCGTAAGGTCCCTGAAGGCCTCCGCGCCGGCCGCAGCGCTGGGTGTTCGTCTTTAGCCCCATCGGTGCCTTTGCCGACGCTGAAAGGCCCGGCAACACGCCGTTAACGATCCCTTACGAGCCGGTCACATGACGGGCCTACCGTGGTCGTGGGACGTCGCGCACGCCTCCTCCCCCCGCGCGCGTCCCCTTCCCATGACTGCGGTACCGAGGGTCCCGGCTCCGAGGCGGGCCCTCGGACCGTGGGGAGCTCCTCTGCCGGCACAAGACGGGGATCCGCTCGCATAGG
>Ga0247727_10001748_pt1 | contig 50752 bp, 47 predicted proteins | sample WisWelCaveWW1625_FD_202498 | JGI IMG/M metagenome (GOLD analysis project Ga0247727, IMG submission 202498) | Biofilm microbial communities from Wishing Well Cave, Virginia, United States - WW16-25 | ecosystem: Environmental > Aquatic > Deep subsurface > Groundwater > Cave microbial mat | place...
GGAACGATTTGCCAAAGCCAATCCGGGCCACCAAGACGTAACAAAAAGGCAATCCTCCTCAGCGGCAAGGAAACATATAGCGACACGCTCGTGAAAAATATTTTCTCAAGTCCGACAGGCTGCTAGACGGTCATTCGCTGGCACTCTTCTTGAGTTGCTGTGAAAGAATCAAGGATTGCCCGCTCCAAATTTGGCCCCGGTTGTTTTCTTTTCAATCCGCCGAATGGCGATGCGCACTGCAGCACGGACTTCCTCCCGCGGATCGTTCGCGTTGGCTTTCAACGCCGGCAGGGTTGTCGGATCACCGAACAGCACCAGCGACCGCGCGCCAAATTGCCGGTAATCCTCGGTCATGTATCCGCCGTCCTTGGCAGCCCTGACCATGTTGGCCGCTGCCGCCGGGCCACCCAAACGCAACCCAGTTTCTACTGCCTGGGCGAGGGTCGTGTCTGCATCGCGACCCTGTTCCAGCAAGTTTCGCGCTTCCGGCGTGCCCAGCCGCAACAGACTGATCAGTGCCGTGAACCGCTGCCACGTGTCGCGAGAATGCAGCGCCTTGCTCAGGACTCCGGCGCCGGCGGGATCGTCCAGGAACGCTAGTGCGCTCGCCGCTGCAAGTCGCGTTTGCTCATCCGAGAATTGCAACAGGGCCGTGATGGCTTGCCTGGCTTGGGGATCACCCACTTCCGAAAGCGCGAAGGCCGCGGCAAATCGAACGCCGGCATCGGTCGCCTGCAACAACTCGGTTAATCCCGCAACTGCGCGCGGATCGCCGATGTGCCCAAGCGACCATGCGGCCTCGGACCGGACGGACTCGGAGCGATCCTTAAGCGCAGAATTCAACGCGGGTACGGCTTCAGATGCGCCCAACCGCCCCACGGCCGTCGCAGCGGCGCTCCGCACTCCCGCGTCACGGTCACTCTGCAAGATCTCAATCAATGGCTGGAGGGCGCGCAAATCGCCGGTGTCCCCGAGCGCGCGGAGCAAACCTGCTCGTTCGGTACGCCCGCCTTGCTTCAATGCTCCCAACATCTTCTCGACAGCACCAGGCGGCGCAAGGCGGCCGAGAATCTCAGCCAATTCCGCGCGCAAGACGAGGTCGGTTTCAAAGACCGAGAGTAACATTGCCGCGTGACGCTCCGGAGAGAGCGCCGCGAGCGATCGGGCGGCGTTGACCCTCATTTCCTTGTCGCGGTCATTGAGCAACGCCGCCTCAAGTCCGGAGGCCGCCTCGATGTGATGCAAACGGCCGAGGGCTTTCGCTGCGCTGGCCCGGACATTACGCTGGCGGTCATGCCTGAGCGCCGAACCCAATGCGGACACCGCGCCCGCATTCTGGAGTTGACCCAAAGCGCTGGCGGCGGATTCCCGGACCGATGGATCGCTGTCGCGCCGGAGCGCGCGGGTGAGCAAGGTCAAGCTCGCGGCAGATCGGTTTGAGGTCGTGTTGCCCAGGCTGGCCGCTGCCTCGCGCCTCACGACCGGCTCATCATCCGTTCCCAGGAGTTGCCCGAGTTTCCGGAAGGTGTCCGCGCTGTCGAACTGCCCGAGCGCCGCCGCCGCCGCTTCGCGAACTCGATCCGTTGTGTTTGAGTTTGCCAGCGAGATGAGTTTTGGGACGGCCTCCGCCACGCGGAGACTTCCGAGGTTCCGGATGGCGGCGATCAAACCCTCTTCTTCGAGGTTGGTTGAGTCCAAGAGCCGCAGCAACCGCGCTGTCAATTCGGGTGCGTGCAATTGATAGAGCCCGCCAAGGACTTCGGCTTGGACCTGTCCATGCAGTTCGCGGTCGAGAGCAGCGTTCAGGGCTTGGATCACCTCACTGCCGCCGACGCGCTCCAGTTCCGTTGCGGCAGCCTCGCGCACCGACGCATCCGTGTCTTTGTGCAAGGCTTCGATCAGCGCTGACAACATCTCCTGATTTGTACTAGCCTTGGCGAGCGCTCCCGCGGCCCGCGCAGCGTTATTGCGGACCTCGGCTGTCGGGTCCGATTTCAAGACCTCGGCCAGCGCCGGCGCCGCGCGCTCGGCTGGGAACTGCTCCAACGCCTCAGCGGCGGCAGCCCGAACTTCGGGCGAATCCTGACGCAGTGCTTCCAGAAAAACATCCGCCAGTGAGGAGTTCGTGGAATTGCGTAATGCCTCGATGGCGCCGGCGCGGACCCGAGGATCCGCATCCTCACGGACCGCGGTCAGCAATGCTTCATGCGTGTCGGTACCCGGATGCTCCGCCAACGATTGAGCGGCGGCCTGGCGAACCGCGCCACTGGTATCCCGGCGCAACGCCTCCAATAGCGCAAATCTGGCGGCGGGTTCGGGGTTGTCGCGAAGCGCCCAAACCAGGGAGGTCCTCGTGGAAGGATTCGATTCACCGGCAAGCGCGTTCGTGAGCGCCTGCACCGCTGAAGTGGACGACAATTGACCCAAGGCGTTCGCAGCGGCAGAAACAAGATTCTGATCGCCTTTGGATTGCAGCACAGAAACCAGCAACTTCTCGGCCCGTTCATCGGCGATGTCGCGAAGTGCGCCTAGGATGGCGGATTGAACTGTGGATTGTTTCTCAACAGGAAATGCCGCCAGCAACGGATCAACAAGTCCCGGATCGCCGATCTCCCCGAGTGCTTGTGCCGCGGCTGAGCGGACTGCCGTGCTGCGGTCCCCAGCCAACGCGTTCGTCAGAAGGCGCACGGCCGGCCAGCCGAGTGATGCCAGTTGCCTGCTTGCATCATCCTCCCTCGAATACCGGGAACCCAACACGGCATCTGCGAGCCTCGGGAACGGTTGAGGCCAGCCATACATCCTTGAAAGGAAGACGCGAATACTGCCGGGGCCCCGCTCCTGCCGGCGCACCACTGACAGGATTCGGCGAACTTCACTATCCAACCGGTCCTGTGGTGTTTCCGGCCCACGCCCCCATAACCAGATACCGACACCGGCGATGGGCAACACCACCAGCAGGAGCTTCCTCCACCGCCATCGTCTTCCGCGCTCCGGACCCGCGCCAATCACGGCGTGGGGGTCGAAATCCGTTGGAGCCGGGTTCATGTGGTCTGTTGACTAGACCTGCGCGGGCGAAGTGTCAATCCGGTCGCTTGGTTGTCTGGTGGTCTCTGCATTCTGTTCGAGCGCGCGACTCCACTTCCGACAAAACCAAAGCGGCACAAAGCCGAACAGGCCGAACGAACAATCAATCAACCGCCACCAGAACGGAATGCCGCGAATGGCACCGAACACCAGCGCATACGGAACCACCAGCACGCACGCGATGAGGCCAAAGTCGAACAGCCAACGGTTGCGAACCGGGTCGCGCAACGCGCCCACGAACGCGAGGGCGATCACGAAATGACCGAAGGCCAGCCAGTCGGTGCCGTAAAACAGAAAAGGATGTTGCGCTTCCGTCTGGGCGAGCGACTCACGCACACGGAGCAGCCATCGCACAACCTCCGACGAGGCCGTGCCGCTGGTTTGTCCGTCCGCACCGATGAGTCTCGCGAGCAAGTTCAATTCGCTTTGCAACGGAATCGCCGTCGCGCCGCTCAGGACGAGGCCGATGATGAACAGCCACGTCAAAGTGCAGATGCGCCGCCGGAGTTGCGCTTCGCGCTTCATGCGGCCAGCGCTGAGGGCGTCTCGCCTTTTCGTTCCCGGGGCGATGGCTCCGTCCGCGGCAGAAGCGTCAGCGCGTAGAGCATCACGTAGGTGGTGAACAGAAATGCGGCGAACAGCACCGGGAACGCGAAGGTGTTGGCGTTTGCCAGCGGGTCCGCCGCCCAGGTGCTGACGCCTTGAAACAGCTTCACGGGCCGGAGCACCACATCCCAACTGTTCACCCGCACGAAGCGTCCGAGGTAGATTCCAAAACTGCCCAACCCCGCGATGAACATAACGAACAACCAGCCCGCGACGCGGCCCGCCGCGCGCACCACGAGCGATTGCATGAGGTAGAGCGAAACGAAACCCAGCACGAATCCCGTCAAGGCGCACGAGAGGATCAGCACCAAATCCACCCAATAGTGGGCGAAGAATCGTGTGTCCAAATGGATGAGATCGGTGAAGATGTAGGGGGCGTTCGGAAAAAACAGCAGCCACGCGCCGGTCAGGCCGGGGAAACGCCACTTCCGCTCCCGCCCGGCGTCGCAGTGTTCCCGCACCGCCAACGCCAGCGCCAGTGGCACCCACGCCAGGAGCAGGTTCCAGATGAGAAAACCGTAGCGGAGTTTCCAGGTCCAGGCGATGCGCGCCAGCACGAGCGTCACGCAGACGGCGGAGGCAAGGCTCAACGCGACCACGGGCACGAACGTTTCGCGGCGAAGCGCAATTCTCAGAATGTTCATGGGCATCAACTGTTCTCGCGGCGCCGTGCGGTTTGAAGGACTCGGCCCCTCACCCTGGCCCTCTCCCCATCGGATGGTGAGAGGGAACACCAATCATCATCTCAGGACCGTTGCCGCGACTCTCGATTCGCGGACAAACCGGCAAGGCTTTCTCCCTCTCCCCGTCGGACGGGAAGAGGGCCGGGGTGAGGGGCGCGTTCATTTCTCAAACCGGTTCGCTGCAATCACGTCACCAACATCCTCAAGGGAAGATCAATCTCCGCGCCGCTTCGAACACGGTCTCGTAGAAACTGCCGCGCAAATAGTCCCGACCGATGAACCGCACCGGCGCCCCGGGCTCCCAAATGAATGGGCGCAGCAGCCAGCAAATCTGACTGCCGAGGAACAGATTCACCGCCAGCCACGCGAACAAAACCTTGTAGGCAATCGTCACGCTGCCTGCCCAGTCGCGCAGCAGCGGGAAGAGCCGCGCATTGCCCAACACTCCGGCAAGCGCGACAAACGTGGCGAGGGTCAGTTGCAAGAAACCATGTTCCTGCGACAGCCGGCTGGTCGCGGTCGTCAGTGGTGGTGTGTTCCACACCACAAACAAAGCGACCGGGCTGAGCGCGCCCAGAATCAGCGACGCGATGGCAAAGCTCATCAACACGACAACGAGTGATTGCCGTAAGGTCACGTTCAACCCCAGCAACGGCGCGAGCATTGCATTGAGCAAACCGTTGCCCAGCGTGGTGAGCAGGATTACCAGGGGCAGCTTGATTCCAGTGTAAAGCGCCTGCAACGGCTCGCGCCAGCTCCCCAGCGCGCCGCCAAACAGGCCCGCGCCCGCCACAATCGCCACCACGCACGACACTGCGAGTTGCGCAGGCCCGGCTGCGATCCAGTGGTTCAGCCGATCCGGCCCCGCGCGCAGGAAATCGCCCGCCGATCCGGGAGTCTCAAGTGTGGCGGTGGTCATGGAACTTCAGCATCGCCGCGGCGGAAGTGATTTCAGCGTCGGTACTCCCGCGAGTCGAACTTCGGCATCTTGAGGCAGTCGCCCCAATGGGTGAGGAAGAACTTTTTCTCCTGGGGCAGAAAACTGTCCGCCGTGCCCACCAAGGGACGCAGCGCAGTCGTCATTTGCAGCGCGACGAGCAGGAAGATGACGACCCATGTCCGCAGCCCGGCAACCGTGCGTGCCTGGGTGTGGGAAAAGCCCGTTTCCAGAAAGCGCAGGCCGAACGCCGTGGCAATTCCCCAGAACACCAAGTGCAACGTGCCCATCCAGGCGAGCGACGCGGTGGATTGCGAGAACAGCCACGCCACCGGCGCGAACCCGATGAGCAGCACGGTCATCAGCAGAAGCAGTCCGCAGACGAGTCCGAAGATTTCCGCCAGTCGCGCCTGCGATCCGCTCAGGCACGCAAAGATGTAAAGGCTCGGCAGGCAGATCAACGCCGAGATCAGCAACCCGGTCGCGATCTTGACGGGCGCGGCCCACCACTGCACGCCGCCGGAGAACGAGCCGACCACCGCGCCGTAGATCAGGCTGCACAGCACCGCCAGGAACAGCATCGCCGTGATGAGCCTTCCAGCGCCGGGTTGGCGGAGTTGGAACATCACGCGCCGCGGCTGGCGCAGGATGCATTCGATCGCCGACACCCCGCTGGGAATGGTTTCGCGTTCGGCGGGGTCATCGCCCGGCGCGCTGGATCGCGGGGACTGGCCGGTGAGGGGCGGAATGGGCGGCGGCGCGGGCAGATTTGGATTGGCGTCGTTCATGGTTGTGCAGGGTCAATGGTGCGGTTCAGTCGAATTCGAGCAGTTGCGTCAGCGTGCGGAACACGTCCTCGTAAAAGTTTCCCTGGAACGCCGTGTCGCGGAGCAACACCACCGGCAGTTGCGGCGCGCCGATGAAGGGCCGCGCGATCCAGGTCAGTTGACTGCCCAGAAACAGGTTGCCCGCCAGCCACGCCGCGAGCACCCGGCGCGCGACGGCTTTGCGGCCAGCCAGTTCGGCGAGCAGTTGGAACAGCCGCACACAGCCGGCCACGCCCGCGAACGCGATCACCACCACATGGGCAAGCTTGATGAAACCGTAGGCGAACGTGGACTTCACGTCGGGCGTCATCGGCGGCGCGTTCCACACCAGGAAGGCCGCCAGCGGACTGAACGCGCCGAGGATCGCCGCCGTGATTGCGAAGCTCATCAGGATGGCCAGGAGCGATTGGCGGAAACCGATGTTCAGCCCGAGCAACGGCGCGAGCATCGCGTTGAGCAGCGCGTTGCCGAGCGCCACGAGCAGGATGATGAGCGGAAATTTGACCGCCACGAAGACTCCCTGCAACGGTTCGCGCCACCAACCCATCGCCGCCCCGTAAAGTCCGGCGCCGATTGAAATGGTCGCAACGTTCATCGCCACCGTGCGGGGATGTCCCGGTTGCGTCCAGGTCCGCAGCGTGTCTGCGCGGCCTTGCAGCAGCGTGCGAAAACCAGACCCGCCCGCGCTCGCGTTTGGAGAATTCATCCGGTGCGCTCATTGGACACGGGCTGGAATGGGCCGTTCAAAAGCGTGCCGGAACAGGTGAACCGCCGGCGCGGCCATCAACGCCAGCGCGACGCCAAACAACGGCCAGTTGAACCGCGTCGGCAACAACTCGCGCAGCGCCGGCACACCGCCGTCCGCCACGCGAATCGCATCGGCCATGAACACATACAGCGCGAGCAGCACCCCGAGGCCGCAGCAGCAGCGTGCGCTCCACGTTGCCAGCGCCGGAGGCGGGAAGTGGCTGGCCCTGCTCGCGAACGTGCCCCAGACGATCAGCAGCAGCGCGATGGACATTGGAGCGAGCACCGGTCCCCACCACGGGAGCGGCAGGAGAAACAAAATGTCCCAATCCAGCAGCGAGTTTGGCCAGCCGCACATCACCTTGAGGAAAACGTAATAGAAGATGTCCCAGACTCCGAAGGAGATCGCCATGTAGCCAAACCGTGCCCGCCACGTCCGGCCCGCGAGCAGGCCGACCGTGAAGTGCATGATGAGCGTGGCCAGTTCGCGCGCCAGTTCCACCGGGCCGAGTGTGCCGATGAGCGGGAGCGGATCGGGTTGATACGGTTCGAGGCGGTCCACGTGCGTGCGGATGTAGAACACGACAGCGGATTCGACCCACGCCATGGCGACCGCGAAAGCGACCACGATCCACCATCGTGCGAGGCTGGATTGATTTGATTTCATACGCTTGCGGGAAACGGTGTTGAGCAGGGCAGTCCAACGTCATTTGCTTCTGCCTCCGCCGGAGTTGCCGCCAGCCGGCGACGGAATGACAGGTGTCGTCTTCGCGTCAATTCCACCAGCGGTCGCCAAACCGCGTGGACGAGTTGGTGTTTGATGAGAAATCGCCAGAGCCGGTTCGAGCGCTTGTAGAGATAGCAACCTGCCAGATAAGTCCGCAGCGCCGGGAGCGCCGCCGGGCGCCGGCGCCAGATCGAAGCGTGCGAAAAAAGCCGGCGATACAGCCAGTCGTAACCGAGCAACAGTTCCTCCGGTGTCAGATGCTTGGGCCGGAACACGACGTGCGCCGTATCGTACTTGTCCCAGTCGCGATGCAACAGACGGCCCTCCGCTTCCATCTGCCGAAACAAGGGCGTGCCCGGATATGGCGTAAGAATGTGAAACGTGGCGCACTCCATCCGATTTGCCTCGATCCATTGCACGAGCGTCGTGAAGGTGTCTCTGCGATCGCAGTCGAACCCCACGACGAAGCTTCCGTTCACCTGAATGCCGTGCTCGTGAAAAAGGCGCACGCGCCGCGCGTAGTCCTCCGAACGCGGCGTGCGTTTGCGCGCGTCCATGAGGTTTTGATCGGTGAGCGACTCGAAGCCAATGAATACGCCGGTGCATCCGGCCAACGCCATCTCGCGCACGAGCGACGGCTCGTCAGTCACATCAAGTGTCACGGCGGCGCTCCAGATTTTTTCGAGAGGACGCAGCGCGCGACACAAGGCGCGCAGGTAATCGCGCTTCGACCCAAGGTTGTTGTCAATGAACACGGCGTAAGGCTGGCCGTTTTCCTCGAACTGGCGGCGGATGTCTTCGGGCTGCCGCACGCGGTACGGCATTCGCAAACCGTCCGTCGCCAGGTAGCAAAAGCCGCAGCGATTGTGGCAGCCGCGCGTGGCGATGAGGCTCGTCGTCGTCAGGAAGCTGGCGCGCGGCGCCAATGCCCGGCGCGGCGGCGGATCAAGTTCGTAGGGACGCTCGTAGCTCGCTTCGTAGCGCGGCTGCAATTGACCCTGTTCGATGTCGCGGAGAATCAGCGGCCAAAGCTGAACACCATCGCCGATGGCCATCGCATCAGCGTGTGGCGCGACTTCCTCGGGACAAGACAGCGTGTGCAGCCCGCCGAGGATGACCTTGCTGCCTTGCGCGCGATACCAGTTGGCGAGCGCGTAAGCGCGTTTCGCGAAGGTCAGATGCACCGAGATGCCGACGACTTCCGGCAGTGGCTCGGACGGCGGCGGGCCTTGCAGAAGGTTTTCGTCCCAATAGCGCACCTGCCAGTGCTCCGGTGTGGCGCCTGCCAGCGAAGTCAGCGCGAGCGTTGGCGTCAAAACGTGTTTGCCGAAACTGCCATGCGGCGACTTGGCGTAGAACGGATTGACGAGCAGCGCCGTTCGTGGCGCCGGCGTCCCATTCGGTCTTGGCGACGGCAGCCGCGGCGGACTCGACATTTCGCGTGGCAGCCACAACGGCTTTCGCGGTTGGTAGAACGGATCGTCGGGCACGCGCTCAAATGACGTGGGCAGCAGTTTCATGTTCCTCCTTGGTTTGAGTTGTTCCAGCCGACGCGCCTTCCGCGGGTCCGGCGAAATCCCGGAGCCGGCGCTCGGTCTCGTCCACGACTGAGTCCGGCGTGGAGGTGCCCGCGGTAAGCCCCACGGTTCGGGCGCCGACGAACCAATCGGCGCACAAGTCAACCGCCCGTTGCACGTGATGCACCCGCGCGCAATGACGGTTGCACGTTCGCACCAGTTCATGGGTGTTGTTGCTGTGCGCACCGCCGATGACAATGACCACGTCCGATTGCTGCGCGAGTTCGATGGCCGCGTGCTGGCGCTGCTTGGTCGGCTGGCATACGGTGTCCACGAAGCGCACTTCGGCATCGGGAAACCGCCGGCGGATCAGTTGGGTCAATTCCCGCACCCGCTCAACCGGCTGCGTGGTCTGCGCGGCGATGCCGAATCGCGCGCGCGGCCTGAGCAGCGCAACCTCTTCCTCGCTCAACACCACATCGAACTCGGTCAGGTCCCCAGTCAGACCGCGGACCTCCACGTGATCCCGCTTGCCGATGATGACGGGGTGGTATCCCTCGCGCACAAGCTTCGCCACCGCCTGATGCGCGACATGCACCAGCGGGCAGGTGGCCTCGATCACTCGAAAACCGCGTGCGCGCACGGCGTCGAGCTGGCGCTCCGAGGCACCGTGCGCGGTGATCATCACGGTCGGCGTCGCCACCTCCCGGGCGTCGTTTTGAATGCGAATGTTGCGCGCCCGCAGCTCGGCCAGCACCGTTTCGTTGTGGACCAGTTCGCCGAGGATGGTGAGCGGCTCGCGTTGCGCGGCCTGATGGGCCAGCGCGATGGCGTCGCGCACGCCAAAGCACATGCCCAGATGTTCTGCGCGGAGAATCCTCATGATGCGCCTGCCGCCGCCGACGTGAGGAGGCGGATTGTTCTGTGGCTGTAAACTTCCGCCTCCCCACGTCGGCGGCTACCTGTCGGTTGGATTTGAGTATTCACTTTGTAATACAAAGTAAGTGACCGCAAGGGTTGCGCATCGTTCAAAAGATTTTTCATCTAGGCTTGGTCTGCTGGAGGATTTCCTCCAGCAGGCCGATGTAACCGGCGAACGCCTTCCGCCCGGGGGCGGTCAGCGAACAGGTGGTGAGGGGACGGTTGTTCTGGTAGGACTTGGAGATGGAGATGTAGCCCGCCTCTTGCAGCGTGCGGATGTGCGTGGTGAGATTCCCGTCCGTCATCTCGAGGGTGTCGCGCAGTTCGGTGAACGAAAGCTCCGGGGAGGCGGCGAGCATGGACATGATCGCCAGCCGGCCTTTCTCGTGGATCACACGGTCGAGCTGGAGGAAGGGTTCGGGGTTCACGCCGCATTCTTCCCTTTCTCGGTCAGATAGAGATACGCGCCGTAGGCCAGGTGCAGCGCGCCAAAGAAACCACCCATGATGCCGTGCGCGAAGTAGAGCCGCGACACCCAGTCGGGAATGCCGACGGCGAAAAGCCCGCAGCCCCCAAGAATAAAAGCCCATCCGAAGATTCTCAGCCCGCGCGGCGTGAAGAAACCGGCGGCACACATGGCGCACCCGTAAAGCACCACCCAACCGACCGGCAGCCAGAGCATGCTTAACACCCGGCCAAGGGGCGGGTCAGCCGTCGCGACATGAACGTGCAGCACAACGCCGATTACAAAGCCCGAGAAGAGCGGCGGCATCAAGGCGTGGGCCACACGGCGCGTGGGCGGTGACCAGAATGCTTCGGCGTCCTTGAGCGCCTGGCGCCGCACCAGCAGCAAGGAGCCGGAGAAGGCAACGATCCCGACCGCCATCCAGTAAAGAATGAACGGTCGTGGCGAATCAATTTTCAGCAGACACCCGAAAACAGCCGCGAGGACTCCCAACGTCCCGGCGAAGGTCATGATCGGCGCCAGCGCGCGGCGGTAGAGCGCGGAACGCTCCATCAAAGTGCGGATCGTTTGCAGGTGATCGGCAGCCCAGTTGGTTTCCATGCCGGCACTTTGCGATACAAAGTGTGCCTTGGCAAGGATAAAGTTGTGCGAGAGGCGATTCCAAAACCATGGCGTAACCGCCGACGTGAGAAGGCGGACCAGACAGCGATCCGGGAGACTTCGCCACCTCACGTCGGCGGTTACACGTTGTCGTTCTTCGTGCGGAGTGGGAAAGGTCCAGGTTAGGGCGCGGTCAATTTCCGGCCCTGGATGCGCTCGACAAAAGCGACGAACCCTTCGGCTTGCGAATGCAGTCGCTTGAGCAGATCGGTGTCCGTGAGCCGGCCATTCGCGTCGAGCAATTTGCCGACGCCGGGCATGAAAACGCGCCCGGGATAGAGGTAGGCGTTGCGATAGCCAAAGATGGCCTGCAACTGTTCGACCGGCCGCAGCGCGCCCCAGATACCCGCCGCCACGCCGGTGAAACAGACGGGCCGCCGCTCGAAGCTCTCGGGGAACTTGAGCATGTCTATGAAATACTTGAGCACACCGGGAATGCCGCCGTTGTATTCGGGCGTGACCACGTGAAGTCCGGATGCCTGCAACACACCGTCGCTGAACGGCTGGAACGACTGAGGCTTTTCGGCGTAGGACTTCGGCGAAAAAATCTCCGGCGGCATCTGCGCGAGATCGAGCACGCGCAGTGGGACTTTCAATCCGGCGTAAACCTCCTCCACGTGCCGCGCGACCTTGCGGGTGTTGCTGTCCGGGCGGTTGGTGCCAACGAGGAGGGTCATCATGGGGAGACAGATAGTCGGTTGACCGCGAGTTGGCAAACCCTGGTTATGGCCGGCCCGTTTTGGATTGCGAGAGTACCCGCCTCCTCTACGATGCTGACGGAACCGTTCAGAGGCCACGCGAAATGGAACTGGGAATGAGCGTCGGACAACCAATTCACAGGCTGGATGCCCCGGAAGTCATCGCGCGTGGTTTCATGCGCAAGACCAACTGTTCCCGGCCCGACTCATTGCTTCGCATCGGCGGATCGCCAGCCACAAGCTGGATTGCGGCAGCCACCGGCGCGCGAGGCGATCTTGCCGTGATGCTTCACACCCACCATTGAACGTGAGCGCGCTTCCCACGATTGACCTCGCCGTGCTGGTGTTGTATCTCGTCGGAACGGTGGCGTTGGGCTTGTGGGTGGGGCGCAAAAGCCGGAGCACCGAGGAGTTCATGGCGGCGGGACGGCGGATTCCGGCCTGGGCCGTCGGCCTTTCCATCTTCGGGACCTACGTGAGCAGCATCAGTTTCCTGGCGCTGCCCGGCAAAGCCTACGCCACCAACTGGAACGCGTTTACTTTCAGCCTGGCGATTCCGTTCGCGGCCTGGGTCGCGACGAAATGGTTCGTGCCGTTTTATCGCGCGGCGGGAGCGATATCGTCCTACGAACACCTCGAACACCGCTTCGGGCCCTGGGCGCGGACCTACGCGGTGCTTTGCTTTCTGCTCACGCAACTGGCGCGCATGGGCACAATCCTGTACCTGCTCGCGCTCGCGCTCTCACCGCTCACGGGCTGGAGTGTACCATGGCTCATCGTGGTGACGGGAGTGATCGTCATCGTCTATACGCTCTTCGGCGGGATGGAGGCGGTGATCTGGACCGATGTCATGCAGAGCATTGTCTTCATCGTCGGGGCGCTGGCGTGTGTGGTGGTGATTCTCCTCGGCATGCCGCAAGGACCGGGTCAGGTTTTCCAGATTGCCGGTGAACACCGGAAATTCTCGCTGGGCAGCTTCGATCTGGCGCTGAACCAGCCGACGTTTTGGGTCGTGCTGCTGTACGGCGTCAGCATGAATTTGCAGAACTTCGGAATAGATCAGAATCATGTGCAGCGCTATCAGACGACGAAGACCGTCGCGGCGGCGAAACGCAGCGTGTGGCTGGGCGCGCTGTTGTATCTGCCCATCTCGGCGGTGTTCTTTTTCATCGGTACGGGCCTGTTTGCGTTTTACACGGCGCGACCGGAGTTGCTGCCGGCGGATGTCGCCGCAAAACCCGACGCCGTTTTTCCGCATTTCATCGTGAAGCAACTGCCGGTGGGACTCACGGGCCTGGTCATTGCGGCCGTGTTTGCCGCCGCGCAATCCACGCTCTCCAGCAGTATCAACTGCTCGGCCACGCTGGTGCTCTGCGATTTCTACAAACGCCATTTTCGTCCGCAGGCGACCGAGCGCGAAGCGATGCGCGTGCTGTGGGCCACCTCGCTGGTTGTGGGGTTGCTGGGCACGGGCATGGCGCTGGCGATGATGCGCATCCAGAGCGCGCTGGATGCGTGGTGGTCGCTGGCTGGCATGTTCAGCGGCGGCATGCTCGGGCTGTTCCTGCTCGGACGGATTTCGCGTCGGGCCCATAACGCCGGCGCCGCGACGGGCGTGCTGCTGGGTGTCCTCTTGATTTGCTGGATGACGTTTTCGCCCAAGTGGAGCGGCGCGCTCGCAGCCTGGCGCAGTCCGTTTCACAGCTTTTTGATCACGGTCTTCGGCACCCTGGCAATTTTGCTCGTGGGATTGCTGGTGAGCCGGTTTTGCCGCCGGCCAGGAGCGACCACGAATTGAGCGTCGTTCTCCGACTCGTCAAGTACAGCGCGCGGGGCTTGAAGGTGGAACGACCCTGGCGGCCGAGACGAGAAAGGGCGGATTCCGACGGCAACAATCGCCGCGATGTCATCGCAACCAGCGGCGTGAAACTCTCCGTTACGGTTGAATCAGGATTTTGGTCGCGGCTTCCGCCGGCATCCATTCTGCAACCACAACCGCCAGACCATGATCAACGCCTCGCGCACAATGTGGCCGGACATTTTCGAGTGGCCCATCAGGCGTTCAGTGAAAACAATCGGCACTTCCACGACCTTGTAACCCTGGCGCCAAAGTTTGTGCGTCATTTCGATCTGAAAGCTGTAACCGTTCGAGCGCACTTCATCGAGGTTGATCACCTCCAGCGCGCGGCGACGGAAGCATTTGTAACCGCCGGTTGGGTCGCTGATCGTCATGCCGGTGATGGTCTGGACGTATTTCGCGGCGCTCTTGCTCAACATCAGGCGCGCCAAGGGCCAGTTGATGATGCGGATGCCGTTGATGTAGCGCGAGCCGAGCGCGAGGTCGGCGTTCTCCTTGTGGATCGCTTCGAGAAGTGCCGGCACGTCGTCCGGGTTGTGGGAAAAATCGCCGTCCATCTCGAACACGAAGTCGTAGCCCTTCTCCAGCGCCCACTTGAAGCCGGCAATGTAGGCGCGGCCGAGTCCGTTCTTTTCCTGGCGATGCAGGACGTGAATCTCGGGATGCCGGGCGGCGAGTTCGTCGGCCAGCTTGCCGGTGCCGTCGGGCGAGTTGTCGTCCACCACCAGCAGGTCCACCTTGACCGGGAGATTGAGAAGCCGTTGCGCCATGCGCGGGAGGTTTTCCCGCTCATTGTAGGTCGGCATGACGATGAGAGTGCGGTTCATGCGGCCTGCGGCCCGAGAATAGATACGCGACGCCCCGGCCCGAAACAAGTTGAGAATTCGCCCGTTGGAAGAAATTCCCGGCAATGGTCCAGGATCGCGAAGCGGTCTTTTCCAGCCAGCAACCGGGACGGTTCGCGGGACTTCGCAGGCGGGACGCGCTGCGCCACTACTCGTTCACATGGATGATTTTCGCCGGCGGGAAGCCGTTGAAGTGAGTCGCCGAGGCGCTGCCATACGCGCCGATGTTCTCCGCGTAAACCAGGTCGTCCACCTCCAGTTCCGGCAGCAGGTCGGACTGGGAAATGCAATCCAGCCCGTCGCAAGTCTGCCCGAACACGGCGCAAATCTCCCGCGGCCCGGACTTGAACGCCTTCAGCGGGTACTGGCAATGGTCGAAGATGATGCCGCTGAACGTGTGATAGACGCTGTCGTCAATGTAGTAACACGGCTTGCCGTTGCGCACCGCCTTGCCGATGACGCGCGCGATGGAGATGGCAGCGGTGGCGACGAGGAACCGCCCCGGCTCGGCGAGAATCTGGATGCCTTTGTCAAACAACCGGTCTATCTCGGCGTTGATGACGCGCGCCAGTTCGGCAAACGGCTTGACGCGCTTGTTGTAGGGCGCGGGGAAGCCGCCGCCGATGTCGAGAATCTTGATCTCGTGCCCGCGCTCGCGGCTCTCCTTCATGACGGCCGCGGCGGCGTTGAGTGCCTGGACGAAATTCTCGAAGTTGGTGCACTGGCTGCCGACGTGGAAGCTGAGGCCCTCGACGACGAGGCCGAGCTTGAAGGCTTCGAGGATCAAGTCCACCGCCTCGCCGGGGTCGCACCCGAATTTGTTCGAGAGTTCGCATTGCGAACCGGTGTTCGCCACGGCCAGCCTCAGTACCACGCCGGCGTGCGGGGCGAATTCCGAGATTTTTTTCAACTCGGTCGGATTGTCGTAGGTGACGAGCGGTTTGTAGGGATTCAGGGCGAGGAGCGTCTCATTCGCCTTGGTCGGGTTGGCGTAAATGATCTTGTCCCAGATGAAATCCTGCTGCTGCCGGGCCGGGAGGTGTTTGATGTTCTCATAGACCATCAGGAATTCCGGCATCGAGGCGACGTCGAAACTCGCGCCTGCCTGGTAAAGGGTGCGGACGATGGCCGGCTCAGCGTTGGCTTTGACGGCGTAATAACACTGCACTTTGGGCAGATGCCCGCGAAACTTGGCGTAGTTCTTCCGGATGACATCGTGGTCAATGATCACCAGCGGCGTGCCGTGCTTTTTTGCGAGCGACTGGAGTTCTTGCTTCGTCATGTTGCGCGCGGATTGTTGACTGGCGCTGCTGCGGCGTCAACCCAAGCGCGCAACGGGCCGGTTGGCAAACCGGCATTGCGTCATGCCGACATTCGAGTCGGCGAGTCGGCGAGTGGGTGAGTCTCCGTGGAGAATCCGCTTCAAGCGACGGGGCCGGTGCTTTACACTTCCGGCATGGAACGAATCGTTCACAAGGCGCGCGACTTTCGGGAGGCGGCAGAGTGGGACGTGGCGCAGCAGGTTCGCATGACGCCCCGCGAACGCTGGCAGGCGGCCCGCCGGCTCAAGGAGCGCGTCTATGGACGCAACGCAAAGGACGTGCGCGCATGTCACCAGCCGAAGTCGATGCCGTCAGCTTCTCGCCGGACATCCTGGAGTTCATCCGGCTGCTCCACGCGCACCAGGTCCGTTACGTCGTGGTCGGCGGCGAAGCCGTGATTTACCATGGCCACGCCCGGCTGACCGGCGACATTGACTTCTTTTACGATTCGAGCCCCGACACAAGGAAGCTTGCGCCCGGCCCAAAGACCAGGAGGACCTGAAGTTCCTCCGCCAAGTTCGGCTGTAATCCAAAGCCCGCCGGTCGGCGGGAGGCAACCGCAGACGCGCCGGTTGGAAAACCGGCGATACCCAGCGGTCGTCTCGCGGCCTGCGGAGACGGAAGAAACTGCGCGGGGCGGTGGTGTGGCGTTCACGGCTTTCTGGCCGTTGGTTTCAGTGGACGTCAGTTTGGAATCCTGCCGTTGCCAGCGTTAACGGCCACTCGCCGCTGTCAGTTCGCCGGCGCGAACGAACTTCAGCTTCCGTACGATGGCATGGCCGGGGCCGGCATTGGCCAACCCACCGGCGAATACAAACGCCGAATCACTCAGGATCGCGACGCCTCTGGCCTGATTCCCCGGAGATGTCGCCGTCACTGTTCCGTCAGCGGCGCGATTGATCAGACCGGCAGCCGTGGGCGTTGACGGTGGCGGTGCCGCCAATCGGAAGTCGTCGCTGACCGACCAGGTGCCCGGCTCGCCTGTGAGGCTTTGCCGCACGATCCAATGAGCCGCATTATTTCCATCGGCAGCCTGACCCACAACAAACACACCTCCTCGATCGTTCGCAGCGATTCCCCAAGCGGCGGCGAAACAATCAGGTTCCAGTTGAAACGTATCCACATCCGTCCAATTCAAGCCTTCGTGGGAAGCACGCCGGACGAGCCAGTGTGCTTTCGCCCGACCACCGGGTGGAGCGTAACTTCGGCCTACTGCGTAAAGGCTTCCTCGAACATCTACGGCCAGCGCACTCGCTCGTGATTCCGACCATTGTCCGTGTTCCCCACGCTGAAGTTCATCCACCGTCTGCCAGCGGAAGCCGCCCGCGCCATCTGGCGTTCCCTTGCGCACGAGCCAGCGTCCGCCAGATTCGCGTTTGCCGTTCCAGCCGGACCCCGCGATGAACAGACCGTTGCTCGTGCTCACGATTGCGAACGCCTTTGCGCTGAAATCGTAACTGAAGTCGTCAATCGTGGACCAATTCCGGCCACCATCGCGACTCTGCCGGACCAACCAATGCGCCCGTCTGCCCGATTTGGCGTCGGTGGTTGGTTCGGCTCCATAGCCTGCGACGTAAAGATTTCCAGCTACATCTACAGCGAATCCTTGCGGCACGGTAGTCTCGCAACCCGGCCAGGCGAGGTCATCCACCGTGGACCAGGAATTACCTCCAATCTCGCTCTTTCTCACGATCCACCGTGTCTGGCGGTTGTCCTCGGCATAACCCGCCGCGTAGAGGTGGCCTGCGGCATCCGCGCCGAGACGGAGAAACCTCACGGAATCGCGAGCCCCATATACGAAGTCCTCGACCACAGACCAAGTGGCGCCGTGGTCACTGCTCTTTCGAATGACCGCGTGCATACGGCTTTCGGCATCGGAAGTGGAGATGGCGGCGTAGAGATTCCCGGCGGGATCTTTGGCCAGAGCATCCACGGTGGCGGGAGCGGCGCACTGGAAGTCAGCCACAGTCTGCCAGGAGCTTTGGGCAAAGCCGGTGGTAACCGGCGCGAGGACCGCAATGGTTGCGAGCAATGAGATGCTTTTTTTCATAGGTTTGTTTTTTTTGGTTGAAGCGTTCGGGCCAGAGGCCTGCTACCGCCATCCTCCTTGCGATTCATGTATGCTCTCGCGTAATGGAGCGGGCGTGCCCGTCAAATTCACCCAGGAGCCGCCGGTGGCAGGGACGCGAAACACGTCCGAGTTGCCCGTCCCGGACTCTTCTCCGGCAAAGACAAAGTGGCTCCCGGTGGGGGACCAGAAAACGTGGCTGGCGAACCAGTCGGATGGGTCCCGAACAACCAGTTTCAAGCCTGCCCCGTTGGCCTTGATCGTCCGTATGCCGCCACCGGTAAACGCAATTTTGGAGCCGTCCGGAGACCATTGAGGCGCGTGCGCCGATCCCGTGTAGATCAGCGTATGCACATCGAGCAGGTTGGCCACCCACAGATCGCTGTCGTGGGTGGTGTAGGTCACCCGAACGGCGTCGGGAGCCCAACTGTAAGCCACGAAATCAGGCCGCCAGTCGCCGGGTTGCACCTCAAGGAGCTGGGCTGAGATGGCGGGCGTGACCGGCTGCGAGGCCAGGCCGACAATGCTGCCGTCGGCGTCGAACAGAAGAGACGCCACATAAAGGCCGCCCTCGACAGGAGCGGCTCCGGGTTCGACCGACGACCAGCGCATACCGATGAACGAAATCTCCTCATCGCCAGGTACCCAGTCCGCCCACGCCGGCTCCAATGTGGGATCGTCAGTGAGCTGGACTCGCGTCGCGGGAGTGTTGTTGAGGTTCACATCGTAGTCGCCGCGGAAGGCGAAGAGTTCACGTCTCCGGTCACCGTCCGGATAGTACTGGTCGGCGATACCCAAGGTGGCAACGAACCAGCGGTGGCCGTTGTGCGGCGCCCGGCTCGGAGGTCCGAACAGTCCGAACCCCAGTTGCTTTTTATTGCTGCCGTCGGAGTTCATCGTTTTCATCACGGCCGTGCCGCCGTGATTCACACCGTCCCACGCTCCGATGTAGTAGATGGTTCCACCACCGGTGCCCCCTGCGCCTCCTCCGCCTCCTCCGCCTCCGGGGGCAGCCTGACTTGATGCGGCGGCAAGAGTCGCAAGGCTGATGATCAGGAGCCGCGAGAGCGCTCTCGCGTTTTGTTTCAATCCAATGTTAACGAGCAGGGAAAGAACTGCTCGGAGCAGATGGTTGATGGTTTTTCTCATAGTTTTTGTTTAGTTGCGATTCGCCAGGCCCGGCCATGGCCGGTAGCACAGCGTTGGATCGGATCAGTAACTGGAGACAGATTCGTAAGGCGTGCGGAAATCTTTCAGGAAAAGTGACGGCAGCCGGTAACGCCGACTTTCCAGTCAGCGAGTTGTGCGGTTTTACGCCAGGGTATCCGACCAAAACTCGCCGGTTGGAAAACCGGCGTTATTCGGCAGTCAGAGCGATCAGGAAGGGATGCGCACTATGGTGCTCAGTGACGAAATCAATGCTCCAGACGATTCAGCGGTTGGGTACCTCTGCCCGCTGCCGGAGCGCGTTGGTGCGGAGCCAGGCAAGGTCGTCTCGGTTGGCGGTGCGGTTCAGGACTTCGTCGAGAGCATCTTTGGCGTCCGGCCATCGTTCCATTCGAACAAGCGCTTTCGCGACAGCAAGCCAAGTGATCGGATTATCTCCTGCCTCCGCCCGGTAGTCCCCTCCCTCCGTGACCGCGATTTCAGCGAAAGATGGCGCGTAGTATAGCCAGGTAACCTCACCCTCGTCATCCACCCGCGAAGCCGCCAACGCCCGCCCATCAGGCGAGAACTCCAGCCAAAAACGGCCTCTATCTTCGTTGGGCGCTTGGAATTGCAACAGTTCACGCTGCGCGGCGATGTGCCAGAGACGAACCGTCCGGTCGTCCCCGATGCTGGCCAGGGTCCGCCCGTCGGGACTGAACGCGAGGCGAGCGCCTTTTCTCGTATGCCCCTTGAGCACCGCGGTTACCGTGGCCGAGGGTAATGCCCAGACCGTAATGTCACCCATTCCGAAGGCGGCCAGCAGACGCCCATCGGATGAAATCACCGCGTCGCTGGGGTATCCCTCGCGGTTCGGAATCGTCTGGAAGAGTTTGAGGTTCTCACCTTCGATGCGCCACAATTGCAGATGAGTTTTATCCTGAGTGACGAGGTGTTGGCCATCGGCTGCGAAGAAATGGAGCGCCGGCGTTACGTTCGTAAGCACCCATTTGGCGACGCCCGTGGGCAACTGCCAGACGGTAGTGCAGTAAACGCCGGCTGAATTTTGGGTGAGCGTAGCGACCAGTTGGCGCCGGGAGTCAAAGGAAAACAGGGAAAAGTGGGAGGAAAACCGGGCAAAGTGGGATGGGACGGAGCAAAGCAATCTTTCAGAACGCCGATCCCAAATTTCGAGTACTCGCTCGTCAACTGCCCAGAGTCCCTGAAATTGTCCGTTATCCGACACGCTGCCCAGCCGGAGTGAATAGGTGATTCCCTGGCGGCCTATTGGCACTTGCGCCACGGTCGTCTCCAGACTGGCCGGATCAAGCACGGCCGGCCGCATGCCGGGCCAGATAAAAGCCACCAATCCGCCAACCGGATCAAAACCGACCGGAACGATGCCCGACTCACGACTGCCCGGTTTGCGAATCACCTCGGAGCGCGGTCGGGCGTTTGGATTCCACAACTTGAAAAGCCCATCAACGCACCCGAGCGAGGCCAGCAACTTTCCATCAGGGGAGAAGGCCACATCGTACACCTCGTCGGCCTGCCCTCGGAACGTGTTGAGCAGTTCCCCGGTGTCCACTTTCCACAGCCTGGTCGTCTGATCAGGACTACAAGTCGCCAGCATTGTACCGTCCGGTGAGAATGCCGCCGCGATGACCATGTCAGTGTGACCTGTCAGCACCTGGAGTTCCTTCATGGCGCTGAGATCCCAAAGCTGAATCTCGAATCCTCGCTGGCCGGGAATCGCCAAGGTGCGGTTGTCAGACGACAGGGCGATGAACGGTCGGGAATACCGCTTGATGGGAATTTTGTCGGGAAGCACGGCGATTTCCCGCAAATCTGGAAACTGGAGCAGCCGAATCGTGTCGCCAACCAGCGCGACCAGCCGGCTGGGATCGGTCCCGAAGGCAAGTTGCAAAGACAAATCCCTTGCGATACTGAACGGGCCCGACGCAGGGAATTTGGTGGAGCGGATCACCGACCAGTTCGTGGTGTCCCATACCAGCAGCGTCTGCTCCGCTTTCCACGGACTTTCCAGCTCGGCAGTTGGCAGCAGCTTTCCAGTCAGGAGAAACTTCCCGTCGGGAGAGAAGATGGCCGGAGCCGCCGCCCCAGGCAATCGGCGCATCTCAGTGAAAAGGCGGGCGTCCGACAGGCAAACTTCAGTCGCAGTGCTGACTGCCAGAAGGTCGCCAGTGCGCGAGAACGACACGGAGTAGATCGAGTTGGTACCGGGAAGGGACGCAATTTCGCGGCGGAGTTGAAGATCCAAGACTTTAGTAACCCCGTTGTCTCCGCCTACCACAACCCGCCGAGCATCCGGAGCGAACGCGAGGACCTTGGAAAAATTTGTATGGGCCTGCATGCTGATCAACTCCTCGCTCCGGCATTGTTCCCAGAGGTAGCGCCACTCGAAGCCGCGCAGGTCTGGTTGGCCGGGCTGGGGAACGTGATTCTGGAGCAGTGAGCGCGCGTGTCGAAGGTTGTCAGTCTTCAATGCCTGGTGGGCGAGGTTGATGTCGGCGGCGTAAAGCCGCTCGCGCGCAGTTGCTTCGTTGTTCCGCGCGAGCGTGGCGCTGGCATCCGCCCGCTGGGCCAAAGTCAGATTCTCGGTTGCGAGCTTGCTGACGATCTTTGTCTGCCGCGCCTGCCAAAGATAAAGCCCTGCGGCCAGCGCTGCGACGGCGGTCACGGCGGCACCGGCGCGCTGGACGAAACGCAGCCGGCGTTCCATTCCCCGCATCCGCACGACCGAACGACCGCTTTCCAACAGCGCCAGGTCCGCGTGCATTTCAGCAGCCGTCTGGTAGCGCTCCTTGGGATCGCGGTGACAGGCTTTGAGCAGGACTTCGTTCAGTTCGGACAGCTCAGTACGGTCGGGCAGTTCGACGATGTTGGTGGGCAACTCGGGGAATTGCTGGCGGTCGTGGCCGGTGCTGATTTCGTAGAGGACTTTGCCCAGGCTGTAGATGTCGGCCTGGCGCGTGCCCGGGCCTTCGGGCGGCAGGAAGCCTTCCGTGCCGACGAACGAGATCGTGGCTTCCGCGCGCGCCACGAGACCGATGTCCGCCAGTTTGGGAATGCCGTTCACGAAGACGATGTTCGAGGGCTTGATGTCGCGGTGGACGAGGCCGTGTTTGTGGAGGTGTTCGAGCGCGGTGGTGAGCGCGAGGCCGATGCGGAGACATTCGGCAGCGGGCAGGCGGCCCCGCAGGTGGAGTTCGCTGCGGAGATTGCGCGGCGTATAGGTGTCGGGTTGTAACGCCGACTTTCCAGTCGGCGACTCGCCGGTTGGAAAACCGGCGTTACCGGGAATCGCGTCCCCCATGTCGTCGGCCAGTTCCATCACGTAGTAGAAGCCGTCCCCGGCGCGCCCGACGTGGAGGATATTGAGCTGGCTTTCGTGGCTGCGGGAAATCGGCTCGAAGCGCTGGATGCCGGCGAACTCGCGCTCGAAGGGCCGGTCATCATCGAACGAGCTGCGCCGAACAAACTTCACCGCTCGCCAAGTGCCAAGGGCGTTGCGCGCCAGCCACACTTCGCCATAAGCGCCTTGGCCAACGCGGCGGATCAAAGTGTGATCGGGGACGGGGAACGGCGGGGCATCGCCGGGCAATCCGCCCGTCGCGGGCGTGGCGCTCGTTGGGGTCCGAATCGCAGCCGATGGATCGGGATCAGGCATCGTGGTCAGATTGAAGTGCGACCAGGTACTCGCCGTGAGGTTACCAGACCGGCGCGGCGCAGTTCGAGTTGAATTCCGTGGAGCAGGTCGTAGCGAAAGGCGGCGGGGTTCGCCCGTGGCGCGACGCGATAGCGGCGCAACGGCTGGCGCGCTGGCCAAAGCGCTCCGAGCCAGCCAAGCAGGCGTTCGTGAAAAGCTCGAGATACCAGCTTGCCCGCGCACCCCTCACCCCGTCCCTCTCCCCATCCGGTGGGGAGAGGGTGGCCGCAAGGCCGGGTGAGGGGCGAATCATGAGAGAAGCTATTCACGTTTTTACTTCAGCTTTCTCCATCTGCGCTTCGAGGCGAGCCACCTCCTTCTTCACCCGCGCGCTGACGCGATGGCGGGCGAGATAAACCTGCGCGGCATTCACTTTCAGCAGCTTCGTCACCTCGCGGACGGGCAGGTCTTTGAGCACGGCAAGATCGAAGATTTGAAACTGCTTCGGCGAAACCAGTTCCTTGACACACTCGATGGCGGCATCCACCAGGTTCTTGCGCCATTCCTCGTCCCAGACGGAATCGAGTTCGAGGCTGGCGGGATCGGGCACGCGGGCGACCGTGTCCGTGCGACTGGTGTCCTCGGAAGCCATCAGCGGTTGCTTCCGCAATCTGGTGCGGCGGCGGAAGTGATCCACAATCCGTCGCCGCGTGATCAGACAAAGCCAGTTCTTGAAAGAGCTTTTGGTCCGGTCATAGCCGCCCTCGCGCATCTGCTTGGCGACGGCGACGACGGTTTCCTGCACCACATCCTGCGCTTCGGCGTCGGACAGGCCGGCCTTGATGGCCACGGCGTAAACGAGCTTCCAGTAGCGGTCGAAAAATACCTGCCAGCCGCCCTGGTCGTCCCAGCTGCGAAGGCGTTTGACCAGGCTGGAGCGCGTGGCGTCCGGGTCTCTGGTGCCGGACGGCAGGGCTTCGACTTTGCGCACAGACACAGGTTCGCAAGCGCCGGAGGATTCTTTCAAGCTTTGACGCTACCCGGAACAAGAACCGATTGAAGGAGCGATGTTCAGCGCGTCGTCAGGTCCAAGTGAATAACCATGCCCGAGGGGTTATCCGCGCCGCAGTGGATGAAGGGCTTGACAGCCAACAGCCACATTGACTGCCTGACTTCTCAAACCTTCGGCTCGCTGCCGTCAACCATCTTCCCGTGGTTGTGCGCGAAGTATTCCCTCGTGAGCGCCTGCATCATCCGGCCGCGCTGGTCGTAGAGGCGTTTCAACTTGCGCGGCTTGTGTTTCGCCAGCGCGTAGTGCGTGAGGATCGGCATGGCGATGGTCGTGTCGGTGTAGCAGACGACGGCGTCAGGCAGCTTGGTGGGGTCCACCTTGCCCCAGCTCACGGCTTCGCTCGGCGTCGCGCCCGAAAGCCCGCCGGTGTCGGGCCGCGCGTCAGTCACCTGGATGAAAAAGTCCTGGCCGAATTCCTTGATGCGCAGGATCTCCTGGATCTGCGGTTCGGTTTGCAGCATGAAATTCTTCGGGCTGCCACCGCCCCAGAGCACGACGCCGCTGCGTCCACCGGCGCGTTTGGCGGCGAGGACATAGGCGGTGGTTTCGTTCACGTCAATGCTGGGGTTGATGCGGAGCTTGCTGCCGCGCAATTCGACGCCCGCCACGTTCATGCCGATGGTGGAGTCGCCCGGGGAACTGGTGTAGCAGGGCACGCCGGCGCGATACGCGGCGGCCACGACTGACACGTCCTTCAAACCGTTCTGGCGTTCCCACTCGGCGGCGTAACGGCCAATGAGATGGTGCAATTCCGCGGTGCCCATTTCCTTCTGAAACTCCCGCTCGCAGAAAATCTGCCGCAGCAACTCGTCAGTCGTCATCAACCCGTCGCTGTAAGGAATGACGACGTCATAGATGCGGACGAGGTCGTTGTCGCGCAGGTCAGTGTCGTCGAACTTGAAGCTGCCGGCGTGAACTGGATAGTTCAACGCGAAGTGCAGGTCGTGGTAAAGGTTGGCGCCGGTGGAGACGATCCAGTCCACGAAGCCCGCCTTGATGAGGGGAATCAGGCAGGAGCACCCGAGGCCCGCGGGCGTGAGCGCGCCGCTGATGCTCATGCCAATGGTCACGTCGCGATCGAGCATCCGGTCGGCGAAAAGCTGGCAACATTCCTTGAGCCGCGCCGAGTTGTAGGCGAGGAAGACCTCGTCCACGAGGTAGGTGAGTTTTTCGCGGCCGTTGAGGTTGCGCGGCTGGATGCGTTTGCCCGCCATGTATTTCTTTTTGTGCGGGCAGGTTTTTTCCTTCATCCATTCGGGCATGTCGGAGAGGTCCTCGCGGTTGCGGATGCGGGTGCGTTCAGTTCTGGCCATAGATCGCAAAAATTGTCCGCCCACGATACGAATGCGCGGGCAATTGCCAACCTCTAAGTGGACGGCTTTGCGCGACTCGAATTTTCATGCGCGCCCTGCCTGGGCGCCAGGCGGTTGAACGTCAGGAGAATCTCATCGTGGCAGTCGTGCTACCAGACCTCGACCGGTCCTTTCGGCACGGGGATGTGGCCGGGCGTGGCGGCGGCCGGCTCCTGCATGAATGAGGCGACCAGCGGCGGTGGACGGAAGCGCGGTTTCAGTTCTCCCTGATCGTCGAGGAACTGCTCGCGCCAGCGGCGGTAGTCGTCGAGCAGTTGGTGAAACTCCGCGCGGCTTGAAACGAGCACGGCGCGTTTGTTGAACTCGCTGGCCGGGCCGAACCGCCGGGAATACATCGGCGCAACCTTGCGGAACATCCGGCAGCCCAGTTCCTCGCCGAAGATCTCGATCATCAAATCCAGATGGCGGCACATCACCCGCACGCGCTCGGCGAACGCCGGCTCGGGCAACAGCTCTCCCGTCGCGAGGTAATGCCGCGTGTGCCGGAAAATCCACGGATTGTAAAACGCGCCGCGCCCGATGCTCACGCCGGTGCAACCGGTTTCGTCGAGCATCCGGCGCGCCGCGTTGGGCGTGATCACGTCGCCGTTGCCGATCACGGGAATGGCTTCGACCGCCCGCACGACGGCGCGAATGCCCGCCAGGTTTACCCGGCCGCCAAAGCCTTGCTCGCGCGTGCGGCCGTGGACGAAGATCGCCGCCACACCGACGCTTTCGAGCGCACGGGCAAGGTCAGGCGCGGTCAGGTTTTCGTCATCCCAGCCCAGCCGCATCTTTGCCGTGACCGGAATCTTCACGGCGCCGACCATCCCCTTCACGAGCGCAGCGGTCTTTTCGAGTTCGGTCATCATGGCCGAGCCGCCGCCGACTTTGCAGACCTTGCGCACGGGACAGCCCATGTTGATGTCCACGGACGCGACGCCGAGCGATTCGAGCAGCGCGGCGGCATCGCGCATTTCCTCGGAGACGCTGCCGAAGAGTTGCACCGCGAGCGGTCGGTCGGCGGGCCGGGTTTCGATCAGCTTGAGCGCCCTGGCGCGCCGTTCGAGAAGCGAGCGGGCGTTGACGAGGTCGGTGGTCGCCAGCCCGACGCCGCCCACCTCGCGCGCGACCAGCCGGAACGGCAGGTTGGTGTAACCCGCCAGCGGCGAGAGGAACAGGTTCGATTCAAGCGTGAGCGAACCGATGCGCATGGCAGAAGGCTAACAGGAGTGGCCGTGAAATCACGACTCATATCGAACTGGATCGGATTTGAACCCACCGAAAGGCTCGTCCGCAATCCGCCCGCGGTTCGGAGTCGCCAGTACGCCCAACGCGCCCGCTCAGTTCAAAACTCAAACAGGTAAGCCCTGAACCCGAGATGAAACGTCAGGCCGGAGAAGTCGCCGCTCCCGTCCACGAAGTCGTTCACCTTGATCTCGTGCCCCCAACTGTAGATCCAGTTCGCATCGGCCAGCAACGAAACACTCCGGCAAAGGAAGTATTCGATCCCCGCGCCGACGCCGACGGCCGGATGGATGCCTTTCGCGTCCACGTCGAGTCCCGCGCCGCCCGGAGTGCGGTCGTTGAACTCACCATACACCACACCGCCCCCCGCCGTAAGGTACGGCACCCACTTGCCATCGCACAGGGGATGCCGGTAACGAAGATTGGCCAGCACCACGCCCATGCCGTACTCGCCGATGTGACCGATGTCATCCAGATTGACGCGGTATTCGATCGAGTCGGCGGACAATTCGGCTCCCCAGTGCTCGCCCAGGTCCGTCCCCAGCAGGAAACCACCCGAACGGCCAATCTGACCGCCAATGCCTCCGACCAGCGGCTCGAAATCCGCCCCACTCGTCCAACTGCCCTCCGTCAATACTGACCCGCCAACCCTCACGCCGAAGTAAAAGCGGTTTGGCGATGTCGGTTCCGCAGCGGCCAGCGGGCGAGGATGATTCTCATCGAAATAAACCCGCAGCCCGAAAGTAAACGTCGGTGCCGAGAGGTCCACGTCCACATTGCGCTGGTCCACGCTGCCGTCAATGGGTTGGAGCCAAAAATACTTTGCCTCGATGCCGAAGGTGATGTTGTCGGTGATGAAGTATTCCAATCCCGCCCCGGCGGTGATCGTCAGGGTGGCGCCACCCGCCGAAACCTGGCGTCCGAAGCCGTCCGGTTTGCGGTCGTTGAACTGGAGGATGGACGCGCCCACGCCAGCGAGGACGTAGGGCACGAGCCGGTTGTTGAGCATCGGCTGGCGCAACCGCACTTGCGGCACCAAGTGCATGGCCCCGATTTCGCCCAGCGCGGAACCGTGGTGCTCGAAATCGCGCTGATAGAAATCAATGCCCAGTTCCGCGCCCCAGTGCCGGTCAAAGTTCGCGCCCAACGCCAGCGACCACATGTCATCCACGTCCCAGAGCGGGGCCAGATCGCCGCTGTGAAAACGCAGGTAGGGACGGTACCGATCCGCGTCCTCAGCACGCGCGGTGAGGCCCGCAACCCCAAGCGCGACGAAAAGATGGAGCGCGCGGAGAAAGAAGGAATTCATGGTGATGTCCGGTGGATGTTGTTGGCTACCCGTGGCCTGGATTCGCCGCCGACATCATCGGACGGCAATGCGCGGGCCAGCTTGGTCCGTCGGAGAGCGAACCAGCGCCCCAAATCGTCGAACCGGGCGCATGATGGAGCGGAATTCGTTTCCGGGCTAGACAAATCGCGCGGGTTGGCGCGTCATTGAGGCGGGAACAATGGCGGCTGACTTCCAACTGGATCGGCTGTTCGACGAGCACGCTCAGGCGTTATTCGCCTTTCTTCTGAATTTCACCCGCGACGAGGAGGATGCGCGGGACGTGTTGCAGGAGTTGTTCGTGAAACTGGCGCGGCAACCCGGACTCTTGCGCGGCGTCCAGGACGAACGCGCCTTCCTTCTCCGCCTGGCCCACAACGCGGCCATTGACCTGATGCGCCGCCGCCGCTCGCGCGCCGCGGTTAATGTGAAATACGGCGAGCAGCGCGTCGCTCTATTCGCGGCGGACGGCGATCCGGACGCGGCGGCGTTTCGCGCCGAACTGTCCGCCGGGCTGGCGGAGTTGCCGCCGGACCAGCGGGCGGTGGTTCACCTGAAACTCTGGGAGGGCCTGACCTTCGAGCAGATCGCCGCCACGCTCGACATTCCACTCAACACCGCGGCCAGCCGTTACCGCTACGGTTTAGACAAATTGCGGGCACGGCTGCGTCCCATTTACGAAGAAATCCAATGAACAACGACGAACAGTTTGAACAACACCTGCGCCGCCAACCGCTGCGCCACATGCCTTCCGCGTGGCGCGATGAAGTTTTGGCGGCGGCCAATGCCGCTGCTGGCTCTCGACCTTCGACCCTCGACGCTCGGCCGGTTTCCTGGTGGCGCGAGCTGTGCTGGCCGCACCCGGCGGCGTGGGCGGCGCTGGCCGGAGTCTGGCTCGTGATGCTCGGGGTGCAGTTCGCTTCGCGCGAGGCGTCGCCGCAAAGCTTCGCACGCCAGACGCCGCCTTCGCCGCAGTTGCGTGAGTTGCTGAAGCAGCAGGTGCAATTGTTCGCCGAACTCGTCGGCCCTAGAGAAAACCAGGAGGCCGATCGCCCCAAGCCGGTAGCGCCCCAGCCGCGCAGTTCGCGCCGCGAGGAAATGCTGAACGCCTGAAACGATCATGAACGACGAATCCAAAAGCATCTGGAGAAGGCCGTGGAAAGGGTCGGCGAAAGTCCTTGGCTGGTTCGGGCTGCTCGCCGGCGCGGTGTTTCTCACGGTCTGTTGCCTAGGCTTGATCTCGGCCAGGAACACCCCCGTTTCGGAACTGGTGCTCATCGCCTTGATTGTCTCCGTCGTCGGCGCGGCGTTGGGGGTTGCGACCGTTCTGTTTGTCCGCTGGCTTTGCTGCTGGCGGAATTTTCGGCGCTTCCTGTTTGGCGTCGCGTGCTTCGTTACGCTGATCGCGTTGGTGTTTTTCGAGGAAAACGTGCGCGGCCGGAGTGCGTGGTTGAAACATAAACAGGCGTGCGAAGCGAAGGGCGAGAAATTTCTGCTCGCCGATCTCGCACCGCGCGCGGTGCCCGACGAACTGAATTTTGCGCTCACTCCCGTGCTCAGGCCGGCGCTGGATTACGGCCGCGTGGACGGCAAAGTCGTCTGGCGCGACACAAACGGCCTGGCGCGGTTGGACAATCTCAAGGCGGACTTCCTGCCGGTGCGGGACACCAACAACCATTTGAGGCTTGGCAGTCTGGAGAAAGGCACGTTTGCCGATCTCGCGGCTTGCCGGGAGTTTTATCGCGACAACACGAATTATCCGCAGCCCGCGGTTTCAGGCACGGCAGCGGAGGATATTCTGTTCGCCCTCGGCGGGTTTGATGCAGCTTTCCGGGAATTGCGCGAGGCGACGGTGACACGCCCGCTGGCGCGGTTTCCGATCGAATATGAATCCGAACCGCCGTGGGGCATCCTGCTACCCCACCTGGCGCGAATGAAAGGCCTGACCACGTTGACCTCCATTCGAGCGACGGCGGAACTGGAAGCGAATCGGCCAACTGATGCGCTGGCAGATTTGAAGGTGGGCTTTCGCTTGTCCGACGTTATCCGCGACGAACCGTTCCTGATTGACCACCTGGTCCGCATCGCGACATTGAGCATCAATCTGCAAACCTTGCGGGAGGGACTGGTGCGGCACGCGTGGACCGACGCTCAACTCGTCGAGTTGGAAAAGCATCTGGCCGCCACGGATGTGCTGGCGGAATACCGATTTGCGATGCGCGGCGAACGGGCGCTCTCGACGGGCGGCCTGGATTTTCTGCGGCGGCAGGGTTTTCGTTCCGATGCCATGATGTACTTGGACGTCAACGGCGGCGCGGCGATGGAGTCTGGTTTCAACCCGATGCCGAGTGGCTGGTTTTACCAGAACATGCTGACCCTGTCGCAAATGCATCAGGACTACACGTTGGCGGCAGTGGATGAGAAATCGCGGCGTGTTTTCCCCGAGGTCAGCGACGGTGGCGCACGCGCCGTCGAAAAAATGCGGGCCGGCCCCTACACGATTTTTGCCAAGCTCTTGATTCCGGCCTTGGAGCGGGCAGTCCGAAAATCCGCCCGGGCGCAATTCTTTGTGGACACGGCCCGAGTCGCTGGCGCGCTCGAACGTCATCAGTTGGCGAGCGGAGCGCTGCCCGACACGCTGGATGCCCTGGTGCCGCGCTTCCTCGAAAAAATTCCCAACGACGTGATTGATGGAAAGCCAGTGCGCTACCGTCGAAACTTCGACGGCGGTTACATTCTCTACTCGGTCGGCTGGAACCAGACTGACGACGGTGGTGAAATCGCCTGGTCCAAAGGCAAAAACCCGGGCGTGGACATCAGCCAAGGCGACTGGGTCTGGCAGATGCCTGCAAGATAGGACGGGCTTCCAGCGTGTCTCCATTTTTTCTCCGCGTTCTCCACGTCTCTGCGTTAAGCTGCGGGCGTGAAAGCCGCGCAACTCATTGCCTCTGGACAGCCTGGAAAATTTGAACTCCGCGATTTGCCGGAGCCGAAACCAGGTCGCGATGAAGTTGTCGTGCAAGTCCGCGCGTGCGGCCTGAACCGCCTGGACCTTTGGCTCGAAGCAGGCGCGCTGCCAGTCCCCGTGCCGTTGCCGCGCACGCAGGGATGCGAAATCTCCGGCGTGGTGTGCGAGGTCGGCAGTGACGTACGCAACTGGAAGGCTGGGGACGCCGTCGCGGTGCAATCGAATTTGTCCTGCGGCCAATGTGAATACTGTCTCCGCGACGAGGAATCGCTTTGTCTGCGGGCCGAAATGCTCGGCGTCACGCGCGACGGCGGTTTCGCGGAAAAAGTTCTCGTGCCGGCGCGGGCGCTGGTGCGTTTGCCGTCGGGCGTGGATTTCAAGACCTCGGCATCGTTGACGCTGGCGGGCAGCACGGCCATGCACATGCTCACGAATCGGACGCAAGTCCGCCCGGGCGATTGGGTGCTGGTGATCGCGGCCGCCAGCGGCGTTGGCTCGGCTGCGATCCAGATTGCGAAACAACTCGGCGCGCGTGTCCTCAGCACCGGTTCGACCGAAGCCAAGCGGGCGCTCGCCTTGCGGCTCGGCGCGGAAGCAGCCCTTGATTCCACCCAACCGGATTGGCCCGCTGAGGTCCGCAAGCTCACCAACAAACGCGGCGCGGACCTGGTGATCGAGCACGTCGGCGGCGACGTCCTGGCCAAGTGCTTCGATTGCCTCGCGCGCAACGGAACGGTCGTTACGTGCGGCGCGACTGCCGGCCGCGAAGTGACGCTCAACGTCTGGCCCCTTTTCGTGAAACAACAACGACTCGTCGGCAGCTACGGTCGCAATCGCCCGGATTTCCTGGCCACGCTCGACTGGGCGGCTGGGGGCAGACTCAAGCCTGTCATTGACTCGGTTTTGCCGCTGGAGCGCACGGCGGAGGCGTTCGCAAGACTCCGCTCACGCGAGGTGCTCGGCAAGGTGCTCGTGCAACCTTAAAGTCGGTTCGTTCAGACCCTCGTTGACGGCTGGTGATTCAACGGCCGTCAGTAGCGAACCCGTTCCCACTTCTTTGAGCGCGAGCTGGCGAGCACCGCGTCGCAGATGGCCAGTTCGTCGTGGCCATCCTTGAACGTGCTGAAGTCCACTTCCTTGCTGGCGCCGCCAATGTAGGAATAGACGCGGAGCAGGAAGTTCTTCAGCCCGTCGGGATAAGCCTCGGGATGGCCGCCGGGATAATGGGCGTAGGCGCGCGCCCGCTCACTGAGCAGCGACGGGTCTTTCAGGAGCAGTTCGTTCGGCTTTTCGCGGTAGCCGATCCACATTTCGTTCGGCTGTTCCTGGTCCCAGACGACCGAGCATTTCGAGCCGGACAATTCGTAGAACAGCCGGTTCTTCCGGCCCGCAAAACATTGCGACACGACGAAGGACCCGTGCGCGCCGTTCTCAAATTCAAACAAGACCGTGGCGTAATCCTCGGTGTTGATCGGCACCGGCTCGTAATCCGAGGGCTGGAGCAGCTTGCCCGAGTAGGTTTCGACCTCCTTCTTCGGTTTCATGCGCTGCTTGTGGATGGTGGCGAAGTCGGCGAACACCTTCGTGATCTTCAGGCCGGTGATGAACTGGATGCAGTCGCACCAATGCGAACCGATGTCGGCCACGGCGCGCGATTCGCCGCTGAACTGCGGCACGAGCCGCCAGTTCCAGTCGGTGGCCAGATAGAGCCAGTCCTGCGTGTACGAACCGTTGGCGTGGTAAACCGCGCCGACTCTGCCCGACTCGACCATCGCCTTGGCTTCCTGGACCAGCGGATAGTAGCGGTAGTTGAAATCAATCGCGTTCACCACGCCGGCCTGCGCGGCGAGTTTCACCAGTTGCCTGGATTCCTTCGTGGACATCGCCAGCGGTTTCTCGGAAACGACGTGCTTGCCCGCGGCCATGATCTTCTTGCTGATGCCGAAATGGACGTGGTTCGGGGTGCAATTGTGGATGACCTCCACCTCCTTGTCGGCGAGGATCGCCTCCACACTGCCGTAGGCCTTCGGGATGCCCAGCTTCGCAGCCTTCGACCTCGCCAGTTCGTCGTTGGCCTCGCAAAGCGCGATCATTTCCACGAAGCCGAGCCGCCGCGCCGCCTCGACGTGCGCCGGCCCGATGAATCCCGTCCCGATGATGCCTGCCTTGATGGTTTTCATGTGCGTTGAATGAGTTACATCGTTGCGAGGTTACATCGTTTCATAAGGAACACGCGACCGCTCACGTAACTCATGTAACGCTGTAACCAAGTAACTCTTTGCGATTCACTTTATGTTGGCGACCTTGGTCCAGCCCTTGGTTTTGCGCGAATTCACCACCGATTCGAGCACGGCCACGCATTTGGCGCCGTCCACGAAGTCCGGCTGAACTTCTCCGCCCGCCGCGACCGCGTTCACATAATCAAAGACCGTATGAATAAACGTGTGCTCGTAACCAATCACATGCCCCGGCGGCCACCAGGCGCCGAAATAGGGATGGCTGCCCTGCGTACACATGATGGTCTTGAAGCCGGGCTTGTCCTCGGCGTCGTTGCGGTTGCAATACTCCAGCTCGTTCATCCGCTCGAAGCAGAAGACGAGACTGCCCTCGGTGCCATTGATCTCCCAACGGTTGTAATTCTTGTGCCCCGGAGCAAGCCGCGTGGCTTCGAAGGTGCCATAGGCGCCGGGCGCGATGTTTTTGCCCGCGCCAAATTTTGCGAGAAAGACCGCCGCGTCGTCCACAGTGACTTTTTCCGTCCCTTTGCCCGCGGCGGCGGTCAGGCCGATGGCGTGTCCTTCCTTGGGCCGCTCGGCGATGTACGTTTCCTGCAAGCCCACGGTTTCGGTGATGTCGCCCACCAGAAACCGCGCGGTGTCCACCAAGTGCGCGTTCAAGTCGCCATGCGCCCCGGAGCCCGCCGATTCCTTCCGCAAACGCCAGTTCATCGGGAACTTCGGGTCCGAAATCCAATCCTGCAAATAGGTGCCCCGGAAATGGCGGATTTGTCCAAGTTGCCCCGACTCGATCATCTGCCTGGCGAACGCGATGGCCGGCACGCGGCGGTAATTGAAGACCACCATGTTCTTCACGTGCGACTTGCGGACGGCGGCGACCATTTTCTCCGCCTCGGCAACGTTCAACGCGAGGGGCTTTTCGCACAGGACGTGTTTGCCGGCCCGCGCGGCGGCGGTGGCAATCTCGGTATGCGACACGTTCGAAGTGCAGACGTCCACGATGTCCACCAGCGGCGACTCGACAACTTCCCGCCAGTCAGTTGCGGCAATCTGCCAGCCGAGGGCGACCCGGGCGGCTTCGACCCGCGCGCGGTCGCGGCCACAGATCGTGTGCATTTCGATCTTCGCCTTGAGCGGAAAGAAGTAGGGCGCCTGCCGCCACGCGTTGGAGTGCGCCTTGCCCATGAAGCCGTAGCCGATCATTCCGACGCGAAGTGTCTTGGCCATAATAAAGTAGGGGTTGAATTAGCTGCCGCCGTCTTTATAGTGACGAAAATTTTTCAAGTCAATCGGTGACTTGTTTCCCCGGAGAACATGCCGCTGACCGCCGCCGAACTGGCCAACCACTTGCAAGGCAAGGTGGTAGGCGATGCCGCCGTCCTCCTCAAAAACTTTGCTCCCGCTGAAAACGCCCGACCCGGCGACGTGACTTTCGCCGAGAACGGAGAGTATTTTGTCCAGGCAGAAAACAGCGCCGCTTCGGCCATCATCGTCGGCGCCGGGTTCGAATCGGCGCGCAAGACCCTCATTCAAGTCGCCAATCCGCGCGTCGGGTTTGCCCGGGCGCTGGAACTTTTTTTCCCGGAAACGCGGCCCGCCGTCGGCGTTCACCCAACGGCCGTCATCGCGGCGACGGCGCAGGTGGATGCTACGGCGCACGTCGGTCCGCACTGTGTCATCGGCGAGCGGGTGCGCATCGGCGCACGCGCGGTCTTGCAAGGCGGCGATCACGTCGGTGCGGATTGCCGGCTGGGCGACGATGTGATCCTGTTTCCGAACGTCACACTTTACCCGCGCACCGAACTGGGCCAGCGCGTTCGCATCCACGCCGGCAGCGTGATCGGTTCAGATGGATTCGGCTACGTGCTCGACGGTGGCGCGCACCTCAAAGTCCCGCAGATCGGCAATGTGGTCGTTGGCGACGATGTGGAGATCGGCGCGTGCGTGACGATTGACCGCGGCGCGCTGGGGTCCACGGTGGTTGGCCGGGGCACGAAGATAGACAACCTAGTTCAGATCGCGCACAACGTTCAAATCGGCGAGCACTGCCTGCTCTGTTCGCAGGTCGGCATCGCCGGCAGCACCAAACTGGGCAACTACGTTGTGCTGGCAGGGCAGGTCGGCTTGGCAGGCCATCTGAGAATCGGCAATCAAGTCACGATCGCCGCCCAATCCGGCGTGATGCACGACATTCCCGACGGCGCCAAGTGGTTCGGCTATCCCGCGCAGCCCGACAAGGACGCCAAGCGCCAGATGGTGGCCTTGCGGCAGCTTCCCGGCTTGATCAAGCGGCTCGCCGAATTGGAAAAACAACTCGGCTTGCAGCCCGCCAAGGCTGTCAAACCGGTGTCTGCCCCTTGAGCCGCCGGATTGCCAGCGGCAGAGTGCTGCTTCTGGCCGGCGCCAGGCGCGATTCTACGCTGCCTGCTAAACCGTCGTTCCCCGGAAGCTTTCTACGCGAGAAAAATTTTCGCTTTCTGATTGACCGCCGGCCCGGTTCTGTGCGGAGATGATACTCCAATACGCGGAATTTTTTGACCGATGGCCAAAGTTGCAATTAGAAACGGAAACGGCGCGCGAGCTGCCGGTTCGAACAAGTACGACGCGCACCACAAAGTCCTCTCCCAGACGTACGGGGCGCTCGCCGACCTGCGCCGCGAGCTTTCCGATTCCAAAACGGCGGTCGCCGAGCGCGAGGACATCCTCCGCAACTTCGCGGTCTGCCCGGATTCCCAGCGCGCCTGGCTCCTGCTCGAGGACTATTTCGAGAAGCTCTCGCTGTCACGGAAGGATTTCCCCGCCTCGGACTGGTGGCCGCGCGTGCTGGCCGTGCAAGGCAAGGCGCGCCTGGAGGAAGTCGCCTTCCTGTTCCTTCGCTCGGCGCGGCCGTTGCCCACTGAACTTTCGGCGCACGCGAACCTTGAGCGGTTCGCCCGGGTCGAGGAAGCCGAGCAGGAACAGAAGCTCGTGCAGGAACTGGAAAACTGGCTCTTTCCGCCGCAGCCGCCGCATCTGGACACCCCGCGCGCCACGCTGCGCGTGCTCTGCGAACCGCGGCCCGACGAGGAATCCCCTGCGCGCTTCCGGCTCGGCGTGCAGTTCCACCTCTTCCGTCCACGCACCGGCGAGAAACCGCGCACGCTGCGCGACATGATTGACCTGGTCACGCGCGCGGCGCACGAACAGGAGTTGTTCCGGCCCGGCGACTGGGAATTCATTCAATGGCTCGCCACGACGCATCGGACGCGCCGCGACGGCGACGACACGCTCGTTCTTTCCGACATCGAACTGCTCCAATGGCTGGCGCGCTGGGGACACACGCAAAGACTGGAGCTGTCGCCGGACGGAAAACCGCTTCAATTCGCCGGCCAGGTCGCCGCGCTCACCCCGCATCTTGAGAACGGGGACCGGGAACTCGTCTTCACCCACCGCCTGACGCTGCCGGACGGCAGCCGGTGCGCGCTGGATGCGGTAAGGTTTTTCAATCAGCAACCGCCGCTCGTGCTGGCGGGCGGGATGTTCTACCTGCTCCGCAACGCCCCGCCGGCGGCGATCATCCAGCACTGGAGGCAACGTCCCGCCGTGCCGGTGCGCCGCCTCAGCCACCGGCTGCTCATGCACCTGCGCCGCTCGGAATCAAGTCACGGCGTGGATTGGGATCAGTTGTGCGTAGGGCATCCGGCCACGCCTCAGTTCGTGTTCGAGTTGCTCGAAGACACGGTCCGCCTGCGGTTGCTCGCCCGCAGCCAGCACGACCAGAGCCTCTGGTCCTGGAGCGGCAACGAGTGGCAGCCCCAGGAACGCAAGCGCCGTCCGGGCGACAAACCCGAAATCCTCGACGACCCGCGCCTTGATCCCGCCGCGCAATGGCTCAAGCGGCTCGATTGGTTCACGCCCGAGCCGGGCCTGTGGGTCGGCGACGCGAACGAAAGTTTTCTCGGATCGCTGGCGCAAGTCTGGTCCGAGCGGCCCAAGCAGGCCGAGTATCTCGGCAATCCCGCCTTCCACCGCCTGTTCCTTACCCCGCGACGGCTCAAGCCCAAGCTGGTGGTCAAGGGCAGCGGCATTGACTGGCTGGCAGTGTCCGCCGAGTGGGAAGCCGAGGGAATGAAACTCAGCAAGTCCGACTTGGAACGCCTCGCCGCGGCAACGGGCCGCTTCGTCCGGCTGCCCAGTTCGGGCTGGGTCGAACTCGATTCCAGCGCCGTGCAATCCGCTCACGAAGCGATGGCCGAAATGGGCGTGGACGGTTTGGTGCCCGTGGCTCAGAAGGTCGGCCTCGAGAACGTCGCCCACCTGGGCGAGGAAGAACTCCAACGGTTCGTGGATTCCCCGCAGGCGCGCGAATTGCGCGAGCGCGTGAAGGATTTCCGCGGTATTCCCGCGACCACGCTGCCCGCCGGCGTCCAGGCCGAGATGCGGCCCTACCAGAAGGATGGTTTCGATTTCCTCTGCCACCTCACGCAAATCCGGCTCGGCGGCGTTCTCGCCGACGACATGGGCCTGGGCAAAACGCTGCAAACGCTCGCGTGGCTGGCGTGGTTGAAGGATCGCTACAAGAAGAATCCCAAACCCTCGCTGGTCATCTGCCCGGCCTCCGTGCTGCACAACTGGCGGCGCGAAGCCGGGCGTTTCACCCCCGGCATGAAAGTGCTCGTGCTCGAAAGCGGCGCGGCACGCCACAACCTCCGCAAACAGATTCCCCAGCACGACATCATCGTCACCAACTACGCCCTCCTGCGGCGCGACCTCGAGGAGTTGCAGAAGTTTGCATTCCGCGTAGCCATCCTCGACGAGGCGCAGTTCATCAAGAACCCAGGCGCGCAGGTCACGCAGTCCGTCAAGCAACTCAAATCCGAGCATCGTCTGGCGCTCACCGGCACGCCGCTCGAAAACCGGCTGCTCGATCTGTGGAGCATCGTGGATTTCATCCAGCCCAATTACCTCGGCAACCAGGAGCAGTTTCTGGAAACCTACGAGCCGAAGGGCGGCGAGGACGCGACCGGCGCGCAAGGCATCGCGCGCAAACGCCTCTCGGCAAAACTGCGCCCGCTGCTCCTGCGCCGGCTCAAGAAGCACGTCGCCAAGGACCTGCCTGATCGCATCGAGCAGCGCCGCGATTGCCCCCTGGGTGACGAGCAGCGGAAGCTCTATCTGGCCGAACTGCGCCGTAGCCGCGAGCAGATCATGCAGGCCGTCGCCGAGCAGGGCCTCAACAAGAGCAAGATGCACGTCCTCGCCGCGCTCACCCGGCTCCGCCAGGTCTGCTGCCACCCGCAACTCGTCGGCAACGATTCGCCCAGCGGCAAGACCGAAACCCTGTTCGAGTTGCTCGACTCGCTCATTGCGGAGGGACAAAAAGTTCTCGTCTTCAGCCAGTTCGTGCAGATGCTTCAGTTGCTCGAGAAAGAGTGCCGCGTGCACAGCATTGCCACCCACATCCTCACCGGCCAGACCAAGGACCGGCAGGAAGTCGTGCAGGCGTTTCAGAACGATGCGAACCCCGGCGTGTTCCTGTTGAGCCTCCGCGCCGCCGGCACGGGCCTGAATCTTACGACCGCCAGCTACGTGGTACTGTACGATCCGTGGTGGAATCCAGCCGTCGAGGCGCAGGCGATTGACCGCTCGCACCGCATTGGCCAGACGCAGACCGTCAACGCCTACCGCCTGATCGCGCCCGGCACCGTCGAGGAAAAAATCTGGGAACTCCAGCAGAGCAAGGCGCAGACAATTGCCGACGTGCTCGGCGAGGAAGGCTTCGCGCGCAGCCTCTCCAGGGCGGACCTGGATTACTTGTTCGCGGAGGATTGAGTCGGGGCTGGGACGGGCTGAACTTTCGGCTGCGGCAAGATTGCCTTTCGCCTCACGTCCTCCGCTGGCCGTAAGAGGCGCGCGGCCCGTGCTTGCGAAGGAAATGTTTGTCGAGGAGCGCTGACGGCACTGGCTTGACTCTTGGTTTGATGCGAAGGGTTTCACTCGCGAGCCGCGCAATGAACTCCAGCACCACGGCATTCCGGACGGCTTCCGCCACATTCGCGCCCCAGACGAATGGGCCGTGACTGGCGACCAAGACCGCGGGGTGCTTCATGGGGTCGAGCTTCCGTTTCTTGAAGGTTTCCACAATCACGCGCCCGGTGTTGACCTCGTAACAAGATTTCAGTTCCGCGGACGTGAGCCGGCGCGTGCAGGGCACGTCGCCATGCCAATAATCCGCCTGCGTGGTGCCGTAGGCGGGAATGTTCTTCCCCGCCTGCGCCCAAGCCGTCGCGTAGAGGCTGTGCGTGTGAACGATCCCGCCCATTCGCGCGAAGGCGCGATAGAGCGTCAGGTGCGTTGGGGTGTCGGAACTGGGTTTGAGTTTGCTCTCGACGGCCTTGCCGGTTTTCAGCGAAACCACGACCATGTGACTCGGCTTCAAACGGGCGTAGGGCACTCCGGACGGCTTGATGACGACAAGTCCGCGCTCGCGGTCAACGGCGCTGGCGTTGCCCCAGGTTTCGATGGCCAGGCCCTCTCGGGCCAGATCGAGGTTGGCCTGGCAGACTTGAGCTTTGAGTTTTTCGAGCATCAAGCCAGTCTGCGCGCGCCTTTGAGGCGGCGGCAAATCCGCGCGGCCAGATCGTTTTGACATTTGCCTTTCGGCTTGGCTGGCACGGCCAACAAGTTGCCTCCGAACAAATCCAGTAACAAGCAAACTGTGCTGGCAATGGCTGAATCCGTGTGAGTCCGGGCAAGTTCCCCTTGAAGGGCGTTGAAAACCCGTTAACCTGACGCCGTGAAGACGTTGAGTCCAGAACCCGCCAAGGTCGGCAAGCGCGGCACCGTTGTGATCGCCCCGAAGTTCCGCGAGGAATACGGGTTGGAAGAGGGACAGCCCATCATCATGGAGGCCACGCCGCACGGTGTGTTGATCAAATCCTCGACCTCCGTGCCGGTTCGCCGTTACACCGCCGAGGAAAAGGCGGAGTTCATCCTGCGCGCGGCCCTGACGCGTGCTGAGTATGACGAAGCCATCCGCGAAGTGAAGGCGCTCGGCGTGGATCCCAAAAGCATCCCGCACCGACCGCCCAAGTGAAGACGGTCTTCCTGGACGCCAACGTCCTTTACGCGGCGGCGAGTTTTCCGGCAGAACTTTCGTTTGCCACCTGTCAGCCGGGCACTTAGTTTATGACCATGAGTACAACGTTGACCGTCACCGAAGCGCAAAAAAAGCTCGCGGAGCTTTTGCGTTTGGCGCGGGCGGGTCACGAGGTGTTCATCCAGGATCCGCAACAGGGCAAAGCCCGTCTCGTGCCCGTTCCCGCTCCCGCCTCGTCCGGGCCGCGCCGCTTCGGATTGCACGAAGGCGAAGTCTGGATGAGCGACGATTTCAGCGCGCCTTCAGGTGATCCAACCGACTCGGAATTCCGGGAGATTTACCGGAGCGCGAAAGCCTCGCGCCGGGAAGCTTCCTCTTGAAGGACGCTGAAAATTCGCTAATCTGACGCAGTGAAAACGTTGAGTCCTGAACCCGCCAAAGTCGGCAAGCGTGGTACGGTTGTGATCGCGCCGAAGTTCCGCGAGGAATATGGGTTGGAGGAGGGACAACCTATCATCATGGAGGCCACGCCGCATGGTGTGCTGATCAAATCCTCGGCCTCTGTGCCGGTTCGCCGTTACACGGCTGAGGAAAAGGCGGAGTTTATTCTGCGCGCAGCCCTGACGCGTGCTGAATATGAAGAAGCCATCCGTGAAGTGAAGGCACTCGGCGTGGATCCCAAAAGCATCCCGCACCGTCCGCCTAGGTGAAGACGGTTTTCCTGGACGCCAACGTCCTTTACGCGGCGGCGCGCAAACCGGGCCTGACGCTGCATCGGATCATCACTTCCAATCGGGCGCTGTTTGTCACCAGTCCTTACGCGGCGCTGGAGGCGGAACGCAACCTGGAGCCGGCGGATCGTCCCCACTTGGAACGGTTGCTGGCCTCGGTTCAATTTGTGCCGGATGCCTTTGGCGCTCCACCAGCAGGCGTCAAGCTGCGGGGCAAGGACATTCCGATTCTGGCGAGCGCGGCGCTCTGTGGCGCGGACATTCTGGTCACCAGCGACAGCCGCGACTTCAAACAATTGTTTGGACGGACGCTGTCGGGGTTGAAAATTGTGGCCACGGAGGATTTGCCCAACGAGCTATAGCCCGGTTACCCGTCCTCACGCTTTTGAGGCGACATAAATCCGCGCGGCCAGATCGTTTTGACGTTTGCCTTTCTGCTGGGTTGGCACGCCTCACAAAGAAAAGTTGTTGACACTTTTCCAAGTTGCGGCAAATATATCCGAAACAGATATATCCAAAACAATGCTAGTTGGCTATGCCGAAGATCAAACCTGACCCTGAAGAAATGCTACCCCTCACGCCCGCCGTTTTTCACGTGCTGCTGGCGCTCGTGGACGGAGAGCGTCACGGCTACGCAATCATGCAGGAAGTGGCGGAACACACTGGAGGGCAAATAATAATGGGGCCGGGCACTTTGTACGGTACGGTCAAACGGCTCATCGAAAGCAAATTGATCGAAGAGTCGGCTAAACGACCGGATCCGCACTTGGATGATGAGCGGCGTCGGTATTATCGCCTGAGCGGTTTCGGGCAACGTGTGGTCAAAGCAGAGGCGCGACGCTATGCAGAAATGGTCAAAGTGGCTCGCGGCAAAGGACTCATTAGCAAACCGGCCATATTGTTAACGGCGGGAGAACTCTGATGCCGGCAACCGAACAAAATCAACTCCTGGTGCTTTCACAGAAACTCTATGTGCGTCTGCTCAAGGTGTACCCGCAGGCTCATCGTGAATTGTATGGCGATGCGATCGTGCAACTTTTTCGCGACCAGTGCCGCGACGCGTGGCGGGAATCACATTCATGGGGTCTCGTCAAACTGTGGCTGCGCGTGCTGCCGGATTTGGTGAAGACATCAATCTCGGAACATCTGCATGAATTGAAAGGAAAAAAGCCCATGTTCGAAAAAACCTTTGGAGCGTTTCACTTAGACACAACGCCGCTGAAAGCATTTTTCACGGTGTTTGTAATTGTCGTTGTACTGGTGTTCAGCGTAGCGGCGGTCGGCACATTTTTGCTGCCCGACTCCTATGCCGGCACGGCGCGCATCAAGCTAGAGGCAACGGCCATCCACGCAAAGGGACGGGATGGCTCACCCATTATCGTCAGCGGATATGATCCACACCTGTTGCAGAGGGAGTTTGAGGTCATTGAATCCGAGACTGTGCTCAATCGAGTGATTGAGGAACTCAATCTGCAGTCGGCATGGGGTAAGAAGTACGCTGCCGGAACCAGACTGGCGGATTCCCAAACATTGGAATTGCTCAGGAACCGGCTCACGTTGCGTCCCGTCCGCAACACTGGCCTGATCGAAATCCGGGTATTCAGTGAAGATCGAGTCGAAGCTGCAAGCATAGCTAACCTGATTGCCGAGGTGTACGCGTACCGCGCCAATCGGCAGAAATCAGTACCGCACTCGCCACGGGTCGAGATCAGTGACCGCGCAGAGCCGGGACTCCGACCAGTGCGTCCCAATAGACCACTGAACCTTGCCTTGGGCGCGTCTGGTGGGATGCTCCTTGGATTGGCGATTGGAGGTGTGGCAGCTTTGATTGCCCGATTGAAAGTAGGCAGTTCGCGAGAACCCGCACCACTGCATTCGTCAATTGAAACGAGCATCCAACAAAGTTCTTCCGCGCAGCGCCCAACGCTCAGCGACAGAATTTTTGGCGGTCTCTGGCTGGCAATTGGAGCAGTCTTGTCTGGAATCATCCTTTTCTTCATGTTTACCGAACTTCCGAAGCTTGCGGAGTTCAAGCTCACACCGGATATTCTCCTCGCAATCCTGTTTGCAGTTTTTTGGGGAGTTACTGCGGTGATTGCGCTGTTTCTCTCCCAAGGTAAATCATGGGCAAGATACTACATTGGCGCTCTGGGTGTTCTCTTGACGTGGTACTTTGTTTTGACGTTACACGTGCCCGGACCTCCCTCGATGCGATGGGGAGGAGCAACGCTCGGATTAGTCACTGCGATTGCCACATTCTGGCCAAGACGCAAAAACGCAGCAAAAGCGGGTTGAAGCGTCAATTGCTCTTCTCTCCAATACGAAGACAAACACTCTCAACGTCGCCTTCGTATTGTTCATTTCCTCACCCGGCTCCGAATCGCAATGAGTTGCTTCATCACATCGTGGAGGTTGCCGCTCCAATCCTTCGTCCCGAACGCATCGTGCAGCTTTTTGTAGAGCGCGTAGAGTTCGCGATAGACCGCGTGCGCGGCGGGGTTCGGCTTGAACATGCTTCAAACCGCCTCAGCCAGTTCCTCACGAGTCGCTCCCAAGGCGAAAAGCCCGCGCACCAACAGATCGAGCGAAACGGCGGGATCGCCCGCTTCCATGCGGGCCAGCCGGCTTTGGCTGGTCTTGAGGAGCGTGGCGGCCTTGGTTTGTGTCAGGTGCCGTCGCTGCCGGAATTCCCGCAGACGCCGGCTCAACGCCAGCTTGGTTTCGATGTATTGCATGTCCGCGTCGGACAGGTTTAGGAATTCCTTCACGCTCGTTTCCTTCCAGCCCGCCGCTTCCAGCCGTCGCTTTTTTGCCAGGTTCATGTTTTAGTTTCCGGCGGCTTCGTCATAAAGCCGCAGTCTTCGTCGGCAGTTCTCAATCACCATTTGCGGTGTCGCTCGCGTTTTCTTCTCAAACACTTCGGCCACGAGAATGGCATCTTCATCAAGCCGATAAATAATGCGCCACGTTTTGTTCACATCATTCACCCGCAACTCATGGCAGTGCGCGCCGATGTTCGGCATTGGCCGGGAGTGGGGCAACCCCACGCGCTCGCCCTGTTGCAAGCGGCGGAGCAGGAATCCCGTTTCCCGCCGCGCCGCCTCCGACATGGGCGGCGTCTTGATCTCGCCTTTGAGCACCATCAGGCTCTTGCCGTTCACCCGCGAGAGGCTATGTCCGAACGGGCATAATGTCAAACGGCCGGTGGCCCGGTGTTTTACGTCCTGCCCCGACTACGAATGGCAATGAGTTGTTTCATCACATCGTAAAGATTCCCACTCCAATCCTTCGTCCCGAACGCGTCGTGCAGCTTTTTGTAGAGCGCGTGGAGTTCGCGATAGACGGCGTGCGCGGCGGGGTTCGGCTTGAACACGCGCGGCTTGAGGCCGGTCATCTTGCGCTGGGCGGCTTCGCAGTTCGGATACGCGCCCGCCACGACCGCGCCGGCGATGGCCGCGCCGAGGGCGCAGGTTTGCGCCGAGCGCGAGACTTTCATCGGGCGGCCCGTCACGTCGGCGTAGATTTGCATGACCACCGGATTCTTTTCCGCGATGCCGCCGCAGTTGATGATCTGCTCCACCTTCACGCCGTATTCTTCGAGGCGGTTGATGATCGTCAGCGCGCCGAAGGCCGTGGCCTCGATGAGTGCGCGATAAATCTCCGCCGGTGTCGTGTAGAGCGTCTGGCCCAGCAGCAAGCCGGTCAACCGCTGGTCCACGAGCACGGTGCGATTGCCGTTGTTCCAATCGAGCGCGAGCAAACCGGATTCGCCGGGCTGCAACTTCACCGCGGCTTTTGTGAGTTCCTCGTGCGAGGAGCGCCGGTCTCCGACCCGGCGCGTTGCGGAGATTGTTTTGAAACGCGCCGGGTCGGAGACCGGCGCTCCGGGTTGAATGTAATTCACGAACCAGTTGAAAATGTCGCCCACCGCCGACTGGCCCGCTTCGAGGCCGTAATAGCCGGGCAGGATGCTGCCATTGACGATGCCGCAAAGCCCCGGCACGTCCGCGAGCGTTTCCGTAGTGGCGCGGGCGTCCCGCCTGTCCGACCCATTGGCAGGCGAGACGCCTGCCCCACTACCCACCGGCACAACCATCATGTCGCACGTGCTCGTGCCGATGATCTTCACCAGCGCGCCCGGCGCGATACCCGAGCCGACGCCGCCCAGGTGCGCGTCGAACGCGCCGACCGCGACGGGAATTCCCTCGGGCAAACCGGTGCGCTTCGCCCAATCCGCCGTCAAGCGGCCCACCGCCTTGTCAATCGTGCCGGCGACGTTCGGCAACCGCGAGCGCAACACGCCCAGCTTGGGATCGAGTTGCGAAAGAAATTCCGCGTCCGGGTAGCCGCCCCAATCCGCGTTGAACATCGCCTTGTGCCCGGCGGCGCAGACGCAAATGGTGAGGCGGCCCGGCGCTTCCGTGCCGGTGAGCATGGCCGGCACCCAATCGGCGCACTCGACCCACGTGTGGGCCGCGTCGAACACCTCCGGCGCCGTGCGCAGGCAATGCAGAAGCTTGCTGAAAAACCATTCGCTCGAATAAGTCCCGCCGCACTTGGCGAGATACTGCGGACGAATCTTCTTCGCGAGTTCGGTGATCTCCCCGGCTTCCACCACGCTGGTGTGATCCTTCCACAACCACGCCATCGCCGCCGGATTTTTGGCGAACCGTTTGTCGAACGCGAGCGGGCTACCATTTGCGTCCACGGGAATCGGCGTGCTGCCGGTCGTGTCCACGCCGATGCCGATGATCTGGCCGGGTTGGAAGCCGCGCACATTTTTTCGTGCGGCGGCCATAGCTTTCTTGAGCGCGACCTCCGCACCCTTCACGTAATCGGTGGGATGCTGCCGGGCGAGGTTTGGGTCGCGCGACAGGATCACGCCCGCGTCGCCGTGTTCGTAACCCCAGACGGCCGTGGCGACTTCCCGGCCGTTGGCGACGTTGACGATGAGGGCGCGAACCGAGTTCGTGCCGTAATCCAATCCGATGGTGTATTTGGCGCTCATAAATTTCTCCGCGGGCAGTGAATCAAATCGGGTGAATCTTGCAAGCCCGCCGTAGTGGCGCAGCGCCTCCGGCCTGCGAAGTCCCACCGACCGTCTCGGTTGGTGGTACAGCAAAGACACGGCAACCGAGACGGTCGCCGGGACTTTGGCAGCCGGGACGGCTGCCCCACTATTCTGGGAGGACACCACCGGATTTCGTTGTGGAAGTCTCCGGGGCAATGAACTATCTTCGCGCCATGCCGGTAACGCTGGAAAAACGAGTGGAAGAGTTAGAGAAGAAAGTTGCCGAATTGAGCGCGGAAGTTCTCGGCTTGCAACCACGCAAGAAGGATTGGCGACGCACGGCCGGCACGCTGGAGGACGACGAAACCACCCGCAGCGCCGAGCGGCTTGGACGCGAGTATCGGAAGCAGCAAACCTACGAGAAAGAGATTGCTGGTTCTTGATACAGACCACGTTTCAGCACTGGGGATTCCATCAGACACCTGTCTGGAATTGCTGGAGCGCATCCGCGCGTCGGGCGAACAGGCCGCGACGACGATTGTAACGGTGGAGGAACAGTTGCGGGGCTGGCTGGCGGAGATCCATCGGCTCAACGACCCTCATCGGCAGATTCCGGCCTACGAGCGGCTGCAACGCCGGATTGAATTTTTCGGCTCCTGGATAATTCTCCCGTGGGACGCTGACGCCGCTGAGCAGTTTCTGAACCTCCGTCGTCAAGGCGTCCGCATCGGCACGATGGATTTGAAAATCGCCTGCATCGTCCTCGCGCACGACGCCACGCTTCTCAGCCGCAACGCCGGCGACTTCGCCCAAGTGCCCGGCCTGCGCGTCGAGAACTGGCTGGATTAAGCCGTACTGGCGAGCAGTTGTCATTGCCAGTTGAAGCTGTTGGTTTCTTCGACTCAGCTTTTGATCATCACTTTCACAACCTCGTCTGCGTAAGCCAGGTTGAGTTTGAACGCTTCGGCACAATTTTTCAGTGGAAAGCGATGGCTGATCAGGCTGCGCAAATCCACGCGCCCGCTTTCGGCGAGGCGAATGGCGCGCGGATAGGTGTGCTTCATGCGGCGGCTCATGATGATGGTGAGTCCTTTGCGGCGCGCGACGGAGGCGTTGAGTTCGAGCCGATTGCCGCCGGAGATGCCGACCACCACCAAACGCCCGCCGAGTCGCGCCATTTCGGCGGCTTGCGTCACGGACTCCTCGGCCCACGCCGCTTCAATCGCCACGTCCACGCCGCGACCGTGCGTTTCCTTCAGGACGCGCCGCGTGGCGTCTTCCTTGTCGCAACGAATGGGAATGCCGCCCCATTTCTGCGCGAGCTTGAGTCGCCACGGGAATTTGTCCGTGACGAAAATGGGATCGGCGCCGGCCAACCTGGCGATTTGCAGGATGAGCAAACCAATCGGCCCGGCGCCGAGAATGGCGACGCTGCAACCGACGCGCAGTTTGGCAAAGTCCACCGCGTGAATCGCCACGCCGAGCGGTTCGAGCAACGCGGCGGCTTCGTCGTCAATCGCGCGCGGCACGGGAAAGCAACTGCGCGCCGGCATGTGCATCCACTCGCACAGGCTGCCGCCGTAGGGAAAGTTGCCGCAGAACGCGAGGTGGCAGCAAAGATTCGGATGGCCCTTTTCGCAGAGTTCGCAATGCCCGCAGGGTTGCGCCGGATCAACCGCCACGCGCGTGTCCGGCCTGAGCCGTTGGAAATGTCCGTCGAGCGAGTCAGGGCCAACCGCCTCGACCATACCGGAAAATTCGTGCCCGAGAATGAGCGGCTCTCCGATGGGCGTGTCGCCGATGCGCGCATCCAGATAAGAGTGGAGATCGCTGCCGCAAATGCCGGTCGTCCTCACGCGCAGCAACACCCGGCCCCGGCCCGGGCGGCCTGGCCGCGGCACGCGTTCGATGCGCAGGTCGCGCGGCCCGTGCAGGCGGACGGCAGGCATCAGGCGCTCTTCGCGCTGGTTCATTGGTTGAGTCGCCACAACCGCTCAACCGTGCTCGTGAACTTCCCAGCCCAGGTATTTGCCCAGCGCTTCCTTGACGCCGGCGGCGATTCGCGTGGGGTTCACGGCGACGTGATGTTCGAAGCCTTCTTCGCAAATGTACGCGAGCAGTTTTTGGAAGCGAGGAATCTTCGCCACGCCATAACCGCCGAAGGTCGTCAGCGGATCATCCGTCAATTCGCCCTCGCCAACGTAGGCGCGAATCCGGCCCGCCTCGTCGTCGGTGCTGCATCGCAAGTACGTGAACGGCGCCGCCGCCAACCGGCCCACCACCGTGCCGTAGGTGTTTTCCTTCCCGACCGAGCCGGCGATGATTTCCTGAAAATCCATGACGGCTTTGCCTTCGCCCTCCCGCACGAAAATGTCTTTCGGCAGGTTCGAGCAATGAAAGATCACTGCTTTGTCCGGGTCCGTGCCGTAGTTGTTGTTCCAATCCACCAACGCGCTGGGCCTGCCACTGGCCTGCGCCATGGCGTACATGGCCACCGTGCCCATGATGTCCACTTCGCACGCGCTGCTCAGGCCCAGGTTGCTCATCATGCTCATCAACGTGCAGGGCACGACGCCGAAGAATTCCTCCATCGCGGTCCAGCACTGGATCGCCGTGGCGTTCAAGTGTGTGTTCTTCATCCAGGTGTCCACGGCCACGCCGAACTTGGCCATCTTCAGGAGGGCGATCGGCGGAACGCTCCGGGCCGCGACGTAAGCTTGAACCTCATTCAACTTGGCGTTCACCGCCGGGTCGTTGTCCTTCAGCTTGCCGACCCAGCCGAACAGCTCGAACAGATCGAGGGTTTCGACGCTGATACCGGATTGCTCCAGCAACTTCTCACTGTAACGGACGGTGTTGAACGCCGTGGGCCGCGCGCCCAGGGCGCCGATGCGACAATGCTTCAAGGCCCGCACCGCCCGGCAGGTGACCGCGAAATCCTCGAGGTCTTGTGCGAACGTGGCGCTGTCCGGATCGTCGGTGTGCAGGCGGGTCAGGGTGAAAGGGACACGGTACTGCTTGAGGTTGTTGCACACGGACATCTTGCCGCAAAAGGAATCCCGCCGGTGTTTGAGGGTCATGATCGCGGGATCGTCGTTGAACGCATGAATCAGCACTGGCACGCGCAAGCCGGACCAGCGGATGGCATTGGCCACGCCGCGTTCGTCGCCGAAATTCGGCAGCGTCACCAGGATGCCGTCAATCTTGTCGGCACTGGCCTTGAACAAATCGGCGCATTTCTGCGCGTCGCTCAAGCTTTCCACCGCGCCGAAAGTCGTTGCCGTGGTGGGCAGGGCCACGGTGCCGATGCCAGACCGTTCGAGTGTTGCCAGAATTTGTTTGCGGCCTGAGTCGCAGAGGTGGGCGGGAAAGAATCCGCGGTTGCCAACGATGAGGCCGAGGGTGATGGGAGCTTTCATGGATGCGGGTGAGTGGTGCGCAGTCTGGTTTGCGGTGGTGATGAATTCAATGGGTGGACGGCACGGCGGGCATGTTTTTGGAGCGAACCGGCAGGCGTCAAGCCGCGAAACCGAACGAAACCCCGAGGCGGCGGGTGGAACTCGTCGCGCGTTCGGATTCAGGACGACACAGTGGGGAGCTGGGCTTCAGCCACGGCGGGTTTGTCTTCGAAGCCCCTTCCGGTGGATGGCAAAAAAAGTTTACGACCGGGCAAGGGATGTGGAGCGTCGCCGGGCAATCGGCAGCAACGTGCGCGGCGAATGTCCACGCTATTGGACGAGAAACCGACAAGCCAGGAGACGCCGGCTTGGTCGGCGAGTTCGCTGGCCACCGTCATTGCCGCGCATCCCTTTCTGCTGGGAATGCATCCGCGTCATCTTGAGGTGCTGGCCGAGTGCGCCATGCAAACCCACTTCGACCGGGGGCAAATCATATTCAAGGAAGGCGACCTGGCGAACCGCTTTTACCTGCTCGAATCCGGCCGTGTGGCGCTGGAATCGCGCGCCGGCCATCGCGGCGCCGTGCCCATCCATACGGTGGGTGCGGGCGACGTGCTCGGCTGGTCGTGGTTGTTTCCTCCGTATTACTGGCATTTCGACGCCCGTGCGTTGGAGCCCACGGCAGCCATTTTTTTCTACGGAACGCGGCTGCGCGACCGCTGCGAGGAAGATCATGATTTCGGATACGAATTGATCAAGCGCATGGCTTCGGTGGCCATCCGGCGATTGCAGTCGGCGCGCGAACAGATGGTGACTCATTATCGTCGAAACCAGTCGAGCCAGCTCAACTGAATCGGCACGACCCTGTGCAGTTGCCGGCTGCGAGGTGCATGGTCCGACGAAGGTCGTCAGCCCGGACTAAAGGATTCCCTTAGCCCGCGTAAATGTTTCCGCCCGATCACGATCAGGGCGCGGCCTGATTGTCGTGATCTGGCGTTTCTCCAATCTTGGCGTCATGCAAACAATCAATGCTGCGCCGACACCTGAGAAGCTGACCGAATTTCCCCCGCGGTTCAACCTCAAGAGAACAACTCCCGCCACGATGCCGCCGCGAAAGTGCTCACTGGGAGCATTGCAACCCGCCCGCCCCCGGTCCGCTTGCCCGCCAGCCAACGGCAATGGCACCAAAGGGCTGCTCGAAGCCCTCATGAACTCCAGGATCTACAAGGATTACGAGCGCGCGTTCAGCGAGGCCACCGGGCTGCCGGTCACGCTGCGGCCGGTCGAATCATGGCAGTTGCCGCACCATGGCCGGCGCAACGAGAATCCGTTTTGCGCGCTCATGGCCCAAAAAAGCCGGACCTGCGCCGCCTGTCTCCAGGTGCAGGAGCGGCTCTCGGAAGTCGCCGCTGAGACGGCCCAGTCGGTCGGGTGTCCCGCCGGTTTGACGGATACCGCCGTGCCGGTCCGGCTGGGAGACAAGTTGATTGGTTTTCTGCAAACCGGCCAGGTGTTCCGCCGGAAACCCACCCCCGGGCAGTTCGAGCG
>Ga0247727_10001749_pt1 | contig 50739 bp, 20 predicted proteins | sample WisWelCaveWW1625_FD_202498 | JGI IMG/M metagenome (GOLD analysis project Ga0247727, IMG submission 202498) | Biofilm microbial communities from Wishing Well Cave, Virginia, United States - WW16-25 | ecosystem: Environmental > Aquatic > Deep subsurface > Groundwater > Cave microbial mat | place...
CTATGTCACCGGACACAAAAAAATATCTGAAGGAAAAGGGCGGCGGGGTGGATGTGGATCGTGATTTGGAGGTTTATGAGAAGGCTTTGAAAAAACTCCTTATATTAGAAGCCAAGCTTGAAGAAGCAAAAACGGTGAAAGATTACCGCACGCTTCTTGAAGCGTACTTTGCGGATCCGGATCTTGCCGGTGTTAAACGAGAGAGTCCGGATGCGTTTCCATTTTTTATCTATGACGGCAAAGGCCGGGTTTACCAGTACGAGGCCGGAGGCGGAGAAACCGACATTTATAGAAATCTGATTGATATAACCGACCCTGCGAATAAAGCAATGGGTAATAACCAGGCACTCCGAATTTATCACCCCAGTCAAAATGTTGCCAAAGCGGATATCGAGTCATACGTTTTCCTCATGAGTTATCTCCGTGACAAGGGAGTGCCTATGCCAAAGATGTCGGCGGGGCGCATAACGATTTTTGGCACTGGCGAGGTGCCGATTGTATCCACCGAGTGGGTGAAGGGCACGCCGGTTGAACAAGTGTGGGTTCCAGACATAAAATCCTACGCAACCCAAGAAGTCTCAAGGATCGTTCAGGATATCAACAGACTTTCCTCAGCATTGGGCCTCGGGAATATCGCGGATGTAGGCAGGAACGTTTTAAATCCGAACGCTCATTATGCGAACTTCATATATTCTTCGCCGGAGCCAGCAAAAAAATCCGTCATCGTGGTTGACCCGGTGGCCATGGAGACAATAAAGGAAAAAGCAGACTTGATTAAGCAGGTACGCAGGAAACTCCTGGGCGGGCGGCTGGCGGATGTTGACGAACGGCTTGTTCAATTGTTGGGCTATTTTCGTTACGATCATCTGGACAGAGAACGTATTGAAGAACTTCAAAAGGAGGTAAGGGCTTTTGAGGAAAAGTACGGAAAGAATTTCACGACGATGGTGGGCGACTTATACCAAAATAGCGAAAGTGCAGGCTTGCTGCAAAAACATAATTATGCAGATTTTATACTTCAACTACCCGCCGTTTCCCCTGGTATCGTCGATAAGCTTAATAGTCTGGATACGGATCGAGAGAGGCTTGTTAATGAAGCCTATCAAAAGATCGCGCGCTATCTAACGGATCCCCGGGAATTTCAGGAGTGGGCCAGGAAAGTTGTAGAAGCCAAGACCCCGGGAGAATCTAGGATTCTCATCGCCGATTTGTATCTGGATTTGTGGCTCATTATGCACAGGCGGGTAGATGTCACCGAAGATAATTTTAAAAAAGGTGTGGTCGTTATCATGGCACAAGCCGCTTTCACGGATGTTTCGGGAACAGAAGAATGGTTTGACGCCTCTTTTAAAATCGGAAGTCAATGGTTCAGGCGGATTCTCGATTTCTCCGCTGAAAAAGCACCCCACCATTTTTTCATTTTTAATATGGCGCACGAACTGGGTCACCATTCTTTACTACCTTCTACGATGAGTCCTGATGCGGAGCGCGCTGAAATCATGGCGGATCTATTCGCCTATTCGTTTTTGGAATCGATGGGCTTTTCCAAAGAGGATGTTAAAAAACAGTTGGTTACAGCCAAAGAACAGGGGATTGTGGATCCCAATCAGGGCCGCCGCTTGCTTTATTCCTGGCTTTTCAAATTCTCTGAGGATAATCCACCCCTAGATCCTTTGCAAGGTCGTTATCCTTTCTCGCTTCTTTTGGCAGATGCCAGATCGGTGCTTTTGAAGTATCCCAATTTACCCGGGAATTTACTGATATGGGAGATAAGGGATAGGCGCGCCGAAGAATTTGACCGCTCGGTTTCCGCCGGCTCTTCGGGTTCCAGACTCGCGGTTATCAAGGAGTATGGCCCGATTGTGACAATGATTCAGCAGGATCCCGAACTTCGAGACGTCTACAGAGTCTTGAAGAAAGCTGAGGAGCGGGCAAGGCAGATACACTGGGTCGACTGGCATGAGCAGGGCGTGGCGGTCAAAGCTTACCAGATCGCCGAGAAGCTCAAGTCCGCGTGGAATCTTACTGACAGAGAGCTTGCGGAGCTGGCACTTGCCGCGGCGTTTCACGATATGGGAAAGGCGGATCCCGATATAAAGAAGCTCATTATTTCACCTAAGCGTTTTGCCGACGTGAAAGACGCCAAAGAAAGAGACCGCCTGATTCACACGATCCAGCTGCATGTCGAAAAAGGAATAGAGATCATAGAAAATCTAAACGCAGCTCTCAAGCGCGCGGGTCTTTCGGTGTCTTCTTCGGTGATCAGGGCCATCTGGGAGCATCATGAAAACTTGGACGGGAGCGGGTATCCGAAGGGACTGAAAGCGCCGGACATCAGTCCCTTTGGGAAGATCCTAAGAGTGGCGGATTCGTACGACGCGATCACGCACGTGCGGCCCTATCAAAAGAAGCGCACCGCTAAGGAAGCCTATGGGATGATCAAAAAAGAAGTCGGCGTTTCTTATGATTCCGAGGTGGTTGAGGCTCTGCGCCACGTATTGGATAAAGAGGGTGTGGCGCTGGGTTCCCGCCTGGCGATCAAAACGGGGTTGGCGCCGTTTGCCGGCTCGCAGAAGCTCGGGCCGGCGACCTTCGCTTTTCAATCAGCCGTTGATATGAAGATGCCGGTTCTAAGGGCGAAGTCGCTTTCGGCGGCGTTTTCCGCAGATATTATGGAAAAGGTGCATGACATTGACCCTGAGAAAGTGATCTTGAGAGATCTCGACGATATCGTTGCAAAGTCAAGAGTCGATAAGCTGATGTTTTTTGTGATGGACGGCGATTTACTGATCGGCGAGGGGACCAATAACGCGGGTGTTTATCTTAACATCGCGCAAATCGGCGGCAAGTGGCGCCTTTCCGTCATTAAGCTGTTTCCTCAGTCTTGGTGGAAGGACAAGCAAAAGTTGAGAAAGGTGCTTGAATTGGCCCAAGTTCTTGGCAAGCTTGGGGTCGGCCCCGAATTTTATGGCGTGATCTTGAATAAGGACAAACAGATCGTCGGATATGCCATGCAGCCCATCCGGGGCCGGCCCATGGATAGCTTTCGGGCCATCAAACATTCTGATGGTCTTGAGATCATGACGCGTTTGGCGCAGATCGACTTAGGGCCGTCGCTTGATTTCATGGAAACGCCGCAGGGCGTGGTAGCCGTTGACGCGGACAATCTCCTTATCCTTTACGATGATTTTCTTGATCATCCGAATAAAAGCTACCTTGATTTTGTTTCTCCGGCTGGCGCCCGGATGGCCCTACTACGCCCTGCTTCGCCAGAGGCTACGCAGGGCTTCGAAGGGCAGGCGGACCGGGATCAAGTCAGTTTCGATCTTGAATCCGTGGTAGCGGCCGTTGATCTGGAAAAAGAGTTTTCCCCTCAAAGAAAATCTGAATTGCGGATTTTGTTTATCGTAGGAAATCCCAATCTGATAAATGGTTTTACAAAAGAACAATTGTGGTTTGTCAGCCGTAAGATCCCGGATTCCATGCGTCCTCTTTTTAAAAAACTATTTCCCGACGCCAAGGCCATCGAAAATGCGGTTGTTAGCCTTGAATCAAGGAAGTATCTTGACCGGCAGGGTGAAAAGAAACCCCGGATTTTTAAGCCTACCTCGGAAATGATAAAGTTTGCCAATGAGACCGCCGGGAAAATATCTTCCGGTGCCCGGCTTGGAGCGGCGCAGCCGCCCGCCAGATTCTTCGACGTTTTTAAAATCTCCGGCGGACGCCTATCCATGGATCGCTTCATCAAAACCGCTGAGGCGGCTGAGAAAGTGACACCTGAGACTTTGGTGCTCGTCACAAAAGTTTTACTGGCTTTGGATGAAAATAAGATCAGTGATTTTACGCCGCTTGAAGTTGACGCGAAAGAAGGAGAGGCGGTAGTGGCGAAGATCGGTTTGGTCACGGCCAAACTTTCCAAAGACCCCAAAAGTGGCGAAGTGACTGGGGGAGCGGTGGAATTTCACGATCCTGATAATCCAGATGCCGAGCCTGTCAGCCTGCCTTTGTCTCCGGCTGTTATAATGGAAGCCCAGACTCGGCCGATCTCTAAAGAAGAGGTTCCCGTCGTCGCGGAGAAGATCAAGACCTCTGATCTGATAGAGGCTTTTTCGAGGATTTCCCAGACCGTACGCCTGAAACAAAAATACGATAAAAGCCCCGAAGCACAGATCGCTACAAAGCAGGATATTATCGTGGCAGTCCCCGTGGCCCCGGGCCGCAATCTCAAAGAATTTGGCGTCCTGATGAAATTTTATGAAGCGTTCAAGCCTTATCTTACGAATAGGTTTTATCTTGTCTTTACGAATGAGTCTGTATTTAAAGACGGCAAACTTAATATTCTGGCAGACACCGGAAGCTATCAGTCTGCTTCGCTTGAGGGTGTGAAAGAGAACGCGAAGATAATTGTTTTGAATTCCCCAAAAGACGAAGCGTCTCTCAAAGCTGTGAGTGGTAAAGCGGGTTTTGCGCCGGTGCCGTGGGCCGAAGCGGACAAAGACAAACTACAGACGGCCAACTACGGCATTGCGCTTATGCTGATGGACATGATGGCGGGTCTCGATACAGAAGCGCTTGCAAAAGTTGCCGGAAAAGACGAATTCAGGCGCCTTCTGGACAACGCGGTTGCGGACAAGACAGCGTTTAAGGTCAGTGAAGACAGAAACCCCTATTACAAAGCGGCCGACTATATCGACTCGGTCAAAGAAGGACTGACGGCGCAGGACATTCAGTACTACCGCGCCATTCAATTTGAGTTTCTTAAGCCCTTTACGATCGAGGAGCTCTTGGAGCTGTCCCAGATGGTAAAGGCGATCGGGACGGCAGCATAATTATTTACACCCCTATATCGGGTATACTATAATGAATAGTTCAAGATTAATCTTAACCGTAAGTAAAAACGGGAGATAGGGAAATGACACAATCGGACATCGCGCAGGTAAGAATCGCCGTCATAGACGATGAAAGGGTACTTTTACAGACTTTTTCGTCGCTGATGCGGCAATGCCGTTATGAAGCGGAGTTTTTCTCAAGTCCCTTGAAGGCGCTGGACGCGGTCATGCAGGAACCGGGCCGCTATCAGCTGATTATCGCCGATATCAAGATGCCGGAGATGGACGGGATTACGTTCGTGAAAAAAGTGAGATTTATCCTGCCAAATCTGCCGATCATTTTTATGACCGGCGGCGTGCCGGAAGAGGTCAGGCAGGAAGCGCTTGGGTTTACGAACGTGCTGTTTCTCGAGAAGCCGTTTCCTTTGGAATCGACTCTGAAAGAAGCGATCCCGAAGCTTTTAAAAAATAGCGGGTAACGGACAGGAAAAAGGTGGAGCATTCAAGCGAATATCTGGGACTGCTGGTCACTTTCCTCATTGCTGGGGGCATCGCGTCGCTTATTTTTATTTTAAATAAGCTGTTGGGCCCCAAGAATAAAGGAAGCGCGGTAAAATCCGAGCCTTTTGAATGCGGTGTGGATCAAATACCTCAACCGCGCGGCCATTTTTCCGTGAAGTTTTACCTTATCGCGATGTTTTTTATCCTGTTTGACGTGGAAATTGTTTGGCTCTTCCCGTGGGCCGTGATCCTGAAGGATTTGAAGTGGGTGGGGCTTGTCGAAATGTTTTCGTTTATCGCGGTGCTGGCGCTTGGGTTTGTCTACGCCTGGAAAAAAGGAGCTTTGGAGTGGGAGAGGTAAATTTAGACAAATTTAGCTTAATGACGACGACCTTGAATGACGCGATCGGCTGGGCGCGCAAGTATTCAATTTTTCAATATCCGTTCGTGACGGCCTGCTGCGGCATGGAATACATGTCCACGGCCTGCGCGCACTATGATGTCGATCGCTTCGGGGCGGGGTTTCCCCGCTTTTCGCCGCGGCAGTCGGATGTGTTGTTTGTTGTGGGCACGATCAGCCACAAATTGGCGCCGGTCTTAAAAAAAGTGTATGACCAGATGTGCGAACCCAAGTGGGTGGTCGCGTTCGGTGTATGCACCTGCACCGGTGGTTTTTATGACAACTATGCGACGGTGATGGGGATCGACACGCTCATTCCGGTGGACGTTTACATTCCGGGATGTCCGCCGAGACCGGAGAACGTGCTTGACGGCTTGATGAAGCTTCAGGAAAAGATCCAAAGCCAGAAACAGGAGATTTAGCATGTTATCTTTGGCCGAGAGACTCAAAGAAAAATTTCCCAATATCGTGACCGGAGTTTTGGACCTGAAAGGCTACCCTACGGTGGTGGTCAAAAAGGAAGGGATCAAGGGTTTTCTGCGCTCACTCAAAGACGACCCTGAATTTGGCTTTAATTTTTTGATGGATCTTTCGGCCGTGGATTATCTTTTCTGGGAAGAAAAAGAATTCAGGTTCGAGATCATTTATAATCTTTTTTCACTGTCAAAAAATCAGAGACTTTTTGTGAAGGTACCGCTGCCAGAGGCGGATCCCGCGATTGACTCGGTAACATCGGTTTGGGCTTCGGCTAATTGGTATGAACGCGAAGTGTGGGACATGTTTGGGGTCCGTTTTAACGGACATCCAAACCTTAAACGGATTTTGATGTACGAGGAGTTCAAAGGTCACCCGTTGAAGAAGGACTACCGCTACAATCAGCGGCAGCCGCTCATCGGGCCTCTCAACTAGGTTATATTGTGTATACTGTCTAGTATCAGGAAGAGGGGGAAGATCTTAGAAAACGGAGGGCCGGCTATGGCGAGGTGGGGGCGTCTGGCCACTTTTTTGGTCCTGTTTTCCTCGGCACATTTTTTTCTATCCCTGGACTCGCCGCTTGGGGCCCAGCAGACGGGCAGCGCTGAAAAAAATAGTCCCTTGCGCGAGGCGGACCGCGCGTATCATCAGGGCAATCTCGACAAGTCGGTGCGTTTGTATGAACAAGCGGTCCGTGACAATCCCAAAGATGCGGCCGCGTTTTTAAGTCTCGGATCCACCTACGCGGAAAAGGGGGATTTTGACAAAGCCGCGGAGGCGCTTAAAAAAGCCGCGGCGCTGGATCCCAAGAGGGCCGATATTTACATTGATCTTTCTATCGTGTATGCGGAGAAGGAGGATTTTGACCGTGCGGTCAGTTACGCCCAAAAGGCGGTAAAGGCTGCTCCTAAACGGGCGAGCGCCTACCATACGCTTGGACTCGCCTACGAAGGGATGGGTGAGGTAGGAAAAGCGATTGCTACGTATGAAAAAGGGCTGCAGGCTGACCCCAAAAGCTCCGATCTTTATTTGACGCTCGGTAATCTTTATGGTAAACAAAGGGACTTTGACAATGCGGTCAAAGTTTATGAGAAGGCGATAAAAAGCAACCCCAAAAACACGTTCGCTTATTCGAACATAGCGTACGTTTGGGAAGAACAGGGAAAGCCTGATCGCGCGCTTGGATATTTGATCAAGGCGACCGAGGTCGACTCGAAAGATGAGGTGGCTTGGTACGATTTGGGTGTGGCGCATACTAAAAAAGGCGATACAAAAAAATCGATCGAGTGCTACGAAAAAAGTTTATTAGCCAATCCCCAGTACTACAAGGCCGCTTTAAGTCTTGCGATGGCTTATGAGAAAGACAGAAAATTGGAGAAAGCCGCCGAGTTTTACGTCAAAGCGATGTCTTTGACGGACGATCCGAGATTGAAGGAAGTAATTTTGAGGCAGATTACCCGCGCGAGCGAGTAAAGCAAATTTGAATGGGCAAACCCGTCGATCCAAGCCGCAAGGCCACCGAAACGCGTTCTATGCTTTTGAATATCGGTCCGTCACACCCGGCGATGCACGGCATTGTGCGCATCATCGCAGCGCTCGACGGGGAGACTGTGATGGGCGCGGAGGTCGAGATCGGGTATCTCCACCGCGCGTTTGAGAAGATGACCGAGCAGGGCCCCTACAACAACGCGATCCCTTACACCGATCGCCTCAATTATGTGTCCCCGCTTATCAATAACATCGGCTACTGCCTTGCAGTCGAGCGGCTTTTGGATATTGATACGACCGAGCGCTGCAAGTACATCCGCGTGATCATGAGCGAGATATCCCGCATCACCGACCACCTGACCTGTGTTGGCGCATCCACGATGGAACTGGGCGCTTTTACGGTTTTCCTTTATATGATCAAAGCCCGAGAGCTTTTGTACGACCTTATCGAAAGCGTGACGGGCGCCCGGCTCACTATTTCCTACGCGCGTGTGGGCGGCTTAAAGGCCGATCTTCCCGCCGGTTTTGAGGAGAAGCTTTCGGCGGCATTGAAAGAGACAAGAAGTATTTTAAAAGAAGTCGAAGGACTCCTCAACACAAATAGAATTTTTGTCGATAGGATGAAAGGCACGGGGGTCATTTCCAAAGAAGATGCGGTGAGTTATGCCGTCACTGGCCCTTTCCTGCGCTCGACCGGCGTCGATTACGACGTGAGAAAGTACCAGCCGTATCTTGTGTACGACCGTTTTAATTTTGACGTTCCCGTCGGTGAGCACGGAGACAATCTTGACCGCTATTATGTGCGCATGGAGGAGATGATTCAGAGCATGCGCATCATTGAGCAGGCGGTCGCGCAAATGCCAAAAGGTGACGTCATGGTAGATACCCAAGGACGCGTGATTCCTGCCGCCGAAATGGTTGATGCCGGGAAGCTGGGGAATACGCTGGGTTTTCAGGGCGTCGAAGTCGAGACGGATCCCACTCTTCAGGGAAGCACGAAGCGTTATCATGACGAGATTTACTCTTCGAATAAAAGAGTTTCGCTTCCGGCCAAAGAGGACACTTACGGAAACATCGAAGGTCTGATGAACCATTTTAAGCTCGTGATGTACGGGCACGGGATCCGTCCGCCCAAGGGCGAAGCGTATTTTCCAGTGGAAGGGGCAAACGGAGAACTCGGGTTTTACGTTGTAAGCGACGGCACCGAACAGCCTTACCGCGTGCGCGTGCGTCCGCCGTGTTTTCAGATCGTGGCGTGTCTTGAAAAAATTCTCGTGGGAGACATGGTGGCCGACATCGTGCCGACGTTTGGGTCGGTGAACATGATAGGTGGGGAGTTGGATAGATAATCGAATGAGCCAGCAAATTCTAGAAACATTAAATCCGGAAGCTCAAAAGATCCTGGCCAAGTACGACGAAAAACGCGCCGCGGTCTTGACGCTTTTGCATCTGGCCCAGGATAAAATAGGCCACGTCACGCCGGAAGTCGAAGCGTGGGTTTCCCAATGGACGGAAGTGCCGGTCGTGCGCGTGCGCGAAGTCGTCACGTTTTACTCGATGTATCGCCAGAAGCCCGCCGGCCGGCACCATATCCGCTTTTGCACTACGACAAGCTGCGTGCTCTTGGGCGGCGAAAATATCCTGGGCCACTTGAAGAAAAAACTTTGCATTAAAAACGGAGAAACCACTTCCGATGGAAAGATTTCTCTTGAAGAGGCCGAGTGTCTCTGCGCGTGCGAGGCGGCGCCGATGATGCAAGTTGATGGGAAATATTACGGCGATCTGGATGAAAAAAAGGTCGATCAAATTTTGGCTAGTTTGAAATAATGGAACCTATCTTATCCCGCAATTTTAACGTTCCCGACGCGTGGAGACTCAGCGTGGCCCAAAGCCGCGGCGCTTATGAGACCGCGAAGAAAGTGATTTCTTCGGGCAAACCTCTGGATGTCGTGGCCGCCGTTACGGCCTCCAATCTTCGCGGCCTCGGTGGCGCAGGATTCCCCACCGGCAAAAAGTGGCAATTTCTTCCCAAAGATTCCTCGAAGCCCGTTTATCTCGTGATCAACGCCGATGAGGGCGAGCCCGGCACGTTTAAGGACCGCTATATCTTGGAACGAGATCCCCACCAGCTTATCGAGGGAATTATCATCAGCGCTTTCGCGATCCGCTCTCACAAAGCCTATATTTATATCCGCGGCGAGTACGTTGAGCCTTTTATGAGACTTCAATCGGCGGTAGATGAAGCCTACGCGAAGAATTATCTGGGAAAAAATATTTTTGGAAGTTCTTTTGGCCTTGATATTGTCGTGCATCGCGGCGCGGGCGCTTACATCTGTGGCGAAGAAACGGCGCTTCTTAATTCACTTGAAGGCGGAAAGGGTTTTCCGCGTCTCAAGCCTCCTTTTCCGGCCATTGTGGGCCTTTTTGGATGCCCGACGATTATAAATAACGTCGAGACCTTGGCCTGCGTGCCACACATCCTAAAAAACGGCCCGGAGTGGTTTGTGAAATTAGGTTCTCCGGGCAACGGCGGCACGCGTCTTTTCAGTGTCTCGGGCCATATAAAAAAACCGGGTGTGTATGAACTTCCGATGGGCACGCCGCTTCGCGAAATGATTTATAAACACGCCGGCGGCATCCGGGGAGACAAAAATCTTAAAGCGGTGGTTCCGGGAGGCATTTCCGCGAAGATTTTGACGGCCAATGAGATTGATGTGAATATGGACTATGATTCTTTGCGCAACGCGGGCACGATGCTGGGCTCCGCCGGTGTGATCGTGATGGATGAGACGACCTGCATGGTGAAGGCGCTTGTCTACGCTTGCAAATTTTTTGCGCACGAATCCTGCGGCCAATGTTCTCCCTGCCGTGAAGGGACCGGCTGGGCGTATAAGATCGTGAAAAGGATCCATGACGGCCAAGGCGCTGTCAAGGACCTGGAAACGCTTTTGACGATCGCCAAAAATATGGAAGGGCGCACGATCTGTGTTTTCGCGGACGCCGCGGCCTGGCCGATCCAAAGCTACATCACAAAATTTAGAAGCGAATTTGAGGAATACATTGGCTAACATCACGATCGACGGCAAGCCCTGCACGGTCAAAGACGGCATCACGATCATCGAGGCGATCGATCAGGCGAACACCGACCTGCCGCGCTATTGCTATCATCCCGGCCTTTCGATCGCCGGTAATTGCCGCATCTGTCAGGTGGAAGTGGAAAAAATACCGCGCACGGTGATCGCCTGCAATACGCGCGTCGCCGAAGGCATGGTGATCCATACAAAATCCCCGAAGGCGCAAGAATCCCAGAAGGTCGTGCTCGAGTTTCTGCTCGCGAACCATCCGCTCGACTGCCCTGTCTGCGACCAGGCAGGTGAGTGCAAGCTGCAGGACTACTACATGGATTACGGAGTTTACGATCCGAAGTTTGATGAAATGAAAGTAAAAAAATCGAAGAAAGCGTTTTCGATCGGTCCTACCGTGATGCTGGACCAGGAGCGCTGCATCCTTTGCTCGCGCTGCGTGCGTTTCGGCGATGAGATCACGATGACCCATGATTTTGGAATTTTTGACCGCGGCGATCACGCGAGGATCGACGTCTATCCCGGACAAGAACTGAACAATAAATATTCGGGCAATGTCGTGGATATTTGCCCTGTGGGCGCTCTCACCGACAAAGATTTCAGGTTTAAAATGCGCGTTTGGTATTTGGGGACGCAGGAATCCGTGTGTCCGGGCTGTGCGCGCGGGTGTAATATTTCGATCCAATATGAAAAGTCCCGTCCTTACCATCTAAAAAGCGAGCGCGTGATGCGTCTTAAGCCACGCGAAAACGAAACCGTGAATAAATGGTGGATTTGCGACGAAGGCCGCTACGACTACAAATTTATTGATTTTAACCGCATCCAACAGGCCAGGATTCGCAAAAATGGATCCCTGGTCGAAGTGCCGTGGCTTGAGCTTTTGGAAAAGACAGCCTCGCTTTTAAAGGCCGCCCAGTCGGGGTCTGCCTGGGCGTGCCTGGCGTCCGCGCGGTATACGAACGAAGAACTGTTTCTTCAAAAGCGTATTTTCAAAGATCTTCTCAAATGGCCTTTGGCGTTTTACGCGCCCGGACAGGAAGGCTCCGAGGATAATTTTCTTATTAAAAAAGATAAAAATCCGAACACAGCCGGCGCTTCTCAAGTTTTAAAATTTGAGGCCGCGGCCGCCGACATGACACCTCTTGTCGAAAAGGCAAAGAGCGGGCAAATTGAAGGCCTTTTTATTTTCCATCACGATCTGGCGAAAATCTACGGCCCCGAAACGCTTAAAACAGTCCGGCAAAAGGTCAAAACGATCATTTATGAAGGTTCGAACCAAAATGCCACGGCAGATGCCGCAGACATCGTGATCCCGGCCGCGACCTATGCAGAAAAAGAGGGCACGTTCACAAACTTTGAGGGAAGGGTGCAGAGGATTAAAAAGGCGTTTGAGCCGATCGCCGCTTCGCGCGCTACCTGGCAGGTGCTTTTGGATTTGGGGGCGTTGTTGGGTGTTTCATTCACTTACAAGAAGCCCGAAGATATTTTTCTCGATCTTGCGAAGGAAAACAGCGCGTTTCGGGATTTAAATTATAAAAAGATAGGCAGCCAGGGAGCCGTTTGGAATAAGCCATGATCATGGAAATTGTCATCAAAGCGATCCTCGCGGCGGCGTTTTTAGGCATGGTGCTGAATCTCGCGGGGCTCCTTACTTGGGTCGAGCGAAAACAAAGCGCCGTCATGCAGGACCGCGTGGGCGCCAATCGCGCGTGGATCGAATTTAAGCCGAAATGGCTCATGCCTTTAAACTGGCTCCTGCGGCCTTTGAATGTGCTGGGGCTTTTTCACGCGCTTGCCGACGCGGTCAAGATGTTCGCGAAAGAAGATTTTATGCCAAGAGGCGCCGACAAGGTCCTGTATAATCTCGCGCCGATGATCTCGGTCGTTTTCGCGCTTCTGGCCTTTGCCGCGATACCGTTCGGGGACGTTTTAAATATCGGAGGCCGCTCCATCGATCTTCAGATAGCCGGCATCGACGCGGGACTCCTTTTTGTTTTCGCGATGATGTCGCTGGGGATTTACGGCGTGATTCTCGCGGGGTTTTCTTCCAACAATAACTACGCGTATCTGGGCGGCATGCGCGCGGCCTCCCAGATGCTTTCGTACGAGATTACGATGGGAATTTCGATCATGGGCGTGGTGCTGGTCTATGGCACGCTAAATCTTCAGGAGATCGTGCGCTCGCAAGGCGGCACCTTTTTCGGCGTGATCCCCGCCTGGGGGATTTTTGTGCAGCCTTTGGCTTTCGTTCTTTTCATGGTGGCGGCGCTGGCGGAGACCAAGCGCGTGCCTTTCGACCTGCCGGAAGGCGAATCGGAGATCATCGGATACTTTGTTGAATATAGCGGCATGAAATTTGGCATGTTTTTCCTGACGGATCTCGTGGAAACGGTGCTTGTCGCCTGCCTTATGACGACGTTTTTTCTCGGCGGATGGCAGGTGCCGTATCTTTTGAGGGACGGCTTTCATTTTCCGTGGGGAAGCGTGTGGCTGCTGCCGCATATTACCGTGGTAGTTTTGGGCATCGTCTCTTTCATGCTTAAAGTGGCGTTTTTTAACTGGTTTTTCATGCAGGTGCGCTGGACGCTTCCGCGGTTTCGCTATGACCAGCTGATGCACCTGGGATGGAAGATCCTTTTTCCGGCGTCTTTGGTGAATGTGCTTATTACGAGCATCATTGTGGTGATGAAAAACCCATGATTACGACGAAGATTATTAAAAGAAAAGAACTCGGGTTTTGGGACAAGACCTATCTGCCGGCGGTGGGCCTGGGGCTTTGGATCACGTCCAGGCATTTTTTCAGGAATTTCTTGATTCAGACCCTTCACCTTTTCGGCTTTTTAAAAAATGTCCGGGGCGCGGTGACTTATCAATATCCGGAAGAACAAAGGCCGCTTTCCAAGCGCACGCGCACGCGCCACCGGCTGACCCAACGCGAAGACGGCAGCCCCCGCTGCGTGGGATGCATGATGTGCGAGACGGTTTGTCCCGCGCGCTGCATCAACATCGTGGCTGGCGAACACCCGGACCCGAATATCGAAAAATACCCTGTATCTTTTGATCTGGATCTTGGGATGTGCGTTTACTGCGGCTTCTGCGTGGAAGTTTGTCCTGAAGACGCGATCCGCATGGACACGCAGATCCTCGACATCGCGGCCTACAGCCGTCAGGATATGAAGCTCAGCCTCCAAGAGCTTCTTCATCCTCGTTCTACGCCTGCATACCAAAAGAATAATTCGAATTAAAGCGGGTCTTTTAAATGCAGATCGAGATAAAAGAAAACCCAAACTGCGAAGCCAGCGAGCAGTTTGTCTATAAGGAACTTGGCCCTTCGCGTCCCATTCGCGCGATCAAGGTGCTTGAGAGAGGCAAAGAAATCTTTTGTGAGGTGGTAGGCGTGGAGAAGAACGGTTTATTTACCGGCGCTTTCGCGACGAAGATTGCTGACTCCGGCGCTGGGTTTGCCTACGTGATCCACGGCGGCGCGTGGGGAATCCGCCTGCGGCCGGAGGCTCGTACCTGCGAGGACTGGGACTTTTCCAATAAGCACCAGCGGGGAGAACCGTTTAAGATATACGGCGACGAAGAGGATATTGTATATGCAGACATCAAAACCTCATTTTGAAAAATACATTTTTGTTTGCGAAAATAAAAGAGAAGAGGGGGATTGTTGTGCGCCCCAGGGTGAACGGTTAAGGGAGCTCTTGAAAAAAGCGGTGAAGGAGAGAGATTTGGGCGGGCTTATTCGTGTGAGCCGTTCGGGCTGTCTTGATGTCTGCAGTCAGGGACCGAACGTTCTTTTGATGCCTGACAATATCTGGTTCAAAAAAGTGGAAGAAAAAGACATTGGGGCGATTATTGATAAAGCCGCAGAAAGATTGTAGGGAGGGTCTATGTTTTGGCTCATGAAAAGCGAGCCTGGTGTTTACTCGATTGACGATCTTAAAAAAGACGGGAAAACCTGCTGGGATGGCGTGCGCAATTTCCAAGCCCGCAATTTTATGCGCGATAAGATGAAAAGGGGGGATCTCGTTCTCTTTTATCATTCCAATGCCGAGCCGCCCGGTGTGGCCGGCGTTGCCCGCGTGTGCCGCGAAGGATACCCTGAGAAGAACCCTCTTTGGTCCATGGTAGACGTCGAATTCGTGGAAAAATTCCCGCATTTTGTCCCGCTTGAGGAAATAAAGGCACACCCGAAACTAAAAGGCATGCTCGTAGTAAAACGCGGCATGCGGCTTTCGGTGCAGCCGGTTGACAAAAAGCATTTTGAAATTATAAGGAAATTGGGCAAAGGATAAGAAATATATCTACGAGCGACTTGCCCTTTTTCGACTGCTCATGAATCCGAACTAAATGCTATGGGATACGGCCAAACAGCTACGCTGTATTCTTTTGACGTGGAGGCTGTTTGGCCGAGGGTTCCCAAGCATTTAGAGAGGATTCATAGGAGAAAAAGGGCTAGAGTCCGCCGAAGGCGGACGAGGAGCGAGTGGATATATTTCTTATCCTTTTTGAAAAGAGGAGAAATTCTTATGTGGACAAAGGTCGCTAGGGTGGACGAGATAGCCGAGGGCGCAGGCAAAGTAGTCGAAGCCAATGGCCAGCAGATCGCGCTTTTCAAGCTTGAGGGGGCGTTTTACGCGATTGACAATATCTGCCATCATCGCGGCGGGCCTCTAGGAGAAGGATGCCTAGAAGGCTCCACAGTGACTTGCCCGTGGCATGCATGGAATTACGATGTCAAAACAGGTATCTGCGAATCGACGCCGGACGTAAAGCAGAAGAAATTTAATGTTAGGGTGGAAAACGATGATATTTTGGTTGAGGTCTGAAGCTTGACAATCAAATATAACCATGGTATTATGACCATGGTTACAAATAAAGGTGAGCTTATGAACATACCCGCGGGGAAATTTAAAGCGCAGTGTTTGAAACTGATGGATGATGTCCACCAGTCTCACGAAGAGATTGTGATAACCAAATTTGGAAAGCCTATTGCCAAGCTTGTTCCAGTGGGGGAAGAGGCATCCAAACCGCTCTTCGGATTCCTAAAGGGTTCAGTAGTTGTTAAAGGTGATATCGTCGGACCCACTGGAGAAAAATGGGATGCCGATGATAAGTAAAGAGCCAAAAGGACTGGTTCTTTTGGATACTCATATTTGGATTTGGTTAATGAATGGGGATAACAGACTAAAATCACCAAAATTTATGAGTTTTATTACTCAATGCGTTTCTGCGTCGACTATTCGAGTTTCTGTTATTTCCGTTTGGGAGTTCAGTATGCTGGAATTTAAGGGCAAAATAAAACTGCCACACAACATCCTGGAGTGGGTTTACGAAGCTCTGGGTGCTCCCGGCGTTTCATTGGCGCCGCTTACTCCCGAAATAGCTATTGAAAGTTGTCAGCTTCCCGGAGAATTTCACGGAGACCCGGCGGACCGGATGATTGTGGCCACGGCCAGGAGTTTGGGAGCAACCTTGGTAACTCAAGATGCCCATATTCTTGCCTATTCAAAAAAAGATTATTTACGCGCTATGTCCGTGTAGGGCGAGACTGGCTCCTACAAATAGAAGTCTTTTTTCAGAAGATAATTTTGGACGTAATCCATCACGCCTTCGTCCAGATTTTTGAATGAAACAGGGCAACCTGTCTTCGTGAGTTTTGTCAGGTCGCTTTGCGTAAAATACTGGTATTGATTTTTAATGGAATCGGGCATTTCGACGTATTCAATATTTTTCGGTTTGCCGCAGGCTTTGAAAATAGCAGACGCCAGTTCATTCCAGCTTTGCGCATATCCTGTGCCGAGATTATAGATCCCTTTCCATTTCGGGTTTTGATAGAACCAGGTCATCGTATCTACCGCGTCTTTTACGTAAATAAAATCCCTCTTTTGCCCGCCGTCCGAATATTCTTTTTTGTAAGATTTGAAAAGACGGATTTTTCCCGTAGACATAATCTGCTCAAAACCTTTGTGGGCCATGCTGCGCATCGCGCCTTTGTGGTATTCATTGGGGCCATAAACATTAAAAAAGCGGAACCCCGTGATTTTTTTCTCGAAGCCCTGTCTTAAAACCCAAATATCGAAATCAAGTTTCGACTGACCGTAGGGATTCAGCGGTTTAAGCAGCGGAGTTTTTTTATCGTCATCGGAAAAACCAAGTTCCCCGGCGCCGTAAGTGGCCGCGCTCGAGGCATAAACCAGGTAGACGTTGTTTTCAAGGCACCAGCGCGCGATCCGTTCAGAATAGCCGGAGTTATTTTTTTCTAAGAACTCCAAATTCATTTCCGTAGTATCCGAGCAGGCGCCCATGTGGAAGATCGCGGTGATCTGTCCCTTAAATTCGTTTTTCTCCAAGCGCGTGATAAACTCATCCGACTCAAGATAAAATTCAAAATGATGTTTTTTGACATTATTCCACTTGGGCGAACCCTTGGCACCCTGGTCGATGATAAGAAGGTTTTTTTCACCTAATCGGTTGAATTTTTCCAAGAGAGCGCTCCCAATGAATCCCGCTCCTCCGGTGATAACGATCATTAAAACCTCATTTTCTAAAGTGATCAAAAATATTCTAGCATAAAAAAGAGGAATTAGCTATATTTTTAACCCTATTGTTTACAATAAGTTATGCGAAATCGAAAGTTACTTAAAAAATCTACCCGAGCGTCTCTTGCATTTTTTAAAATCGTGGTGTAACATTACACCTTCAAGTCAAATCAGGGTGAGTTTCAAACCAAAATCTGAAATTTTTGAATACTAACTATATGCATAGTCTAAGAGGAACGCTCAAAGCGTTTTCTTTTTTTGTCCTGATTCCCTTTACATTTAATAACATAGCCTTTGGCGCTGAAGCGTTAGGGCCTGCAAGTCTTTCAATTACTTCGAGACCCTCACTTTCTTTTGAAATGCCCCGGTCAGTGGCCGTAGTAGAGGATACTTGGAATGCGTCCGCACACCCGCACACCCGCAAACTTGTTTACCTTATTCAAGATGCCCATGCCAATGATTCAGCCCAGTTCAACCTCTCAAAAACTCTCGATGCCTTACTGAAAAATGAAAAAGATATCCGGTATGTTTTTGTGGAAGCCGGCGCCGGCGATGTTTCACTGTCTTTTTTCAGGAAGTATTCAAATCCCGAAAAGCGTAAAGAGGCAGCCGCTTCTTTTTTGAAAAAGGGTCTGCTCCATGGCGAAGAGTATTTAGACATCACTTCCAACCGCGATTTTGTGCTTTGGGGTGTCGAGGACATCTCTCTTTATCAAAAAGCGCTTGAATCGTACCGTTTTGTGGCGGAGCAGCGGGAGAAATTTTCAGGTTATCTCGATCAAGTCGAATCTGCGGCGCAGGCGCTCAAATCCAGACTTTACAGCCCTTCGCTTTTGGCGTTTGATGAAGCGCATCAACTTTTTCTCAAGGAAGAAACCCCACTCATTGATTACATAGAGACCTTATTCCGTCAGGCGGACAAAAAAGACCTGTCTTTAAAACGTTTTCCCCACCTTCGTGGTCTGAAGAAACTTAAAAAAATTGAGTCCCTAATTGATTTCAAAAAAGCGAATGAAGAGCAAGCCAGAGCCATTATTTCGCTATCGCCGGACGCGCAGAAAGAGCTGACAACGCTTTCCTCCGCCGAAAGATACCCTTTCAAACTCTCAAGCCAGGAGCGTAAGAGAGGAAGAGCTTTTTACAGTCTTCTTGAGGAACAGCTCGGCAAAGAAGGCGGCCGCTACCTTGAACTTTCCAAATATTTTAGCTATCTCAAGGCCGCGCGGAAAGTAGATTTAAGAAAAGCGCTTGCCGAAGAGTTCGTTCTAGAAAGCCAGATTTTTGACCTTCTTTCTGCGACGGGCGACGAAAAAAATATGGTCCGGTGCGCGCGTGACCTAGGAATTTTAAGAAAACTTATAAATTTGACGCTCACGCCTGAGGAATTTGAAATATACAAAAACAGCACAAAAAGCTCTGGATTTTTGTACTTGGGCGGTTTTCTCAACAAAAAGATCATGGACCTCAAGAGCCATTATGAAAAAACCATCTTTATAAAGGAAGGCTTCGATCAAGTCATAAAACACGCCGAGGATTTTTATCGCCTTACTTATTCAAGGGACCGTGTTTTTGTGAAGAATATGTTTGAAAAGATGGGAGGCGCTGCGCAAGAAAAGGCGGTCCTCATTACCGGCGGATATCATACGGCTAACCTTAAGTATCTTTTAAAGCGGGAAAACGTTTCTTATATTTCCATCACACCCCAGGTATTGCACGAAACCAATCAGAAAAAATACGAGAAAATTCTTTTAAGCCAGAAGTTTCACGCGGGTTTTGCGGGCGGCGCGGAAGCGGTTCCCGGCGGATTGGCATTTGACCGCGCGCGGACAAGCATGGCCAGAGACTGGGCCAATGCGCAGGTGCCTGGAGTGGTTTTGAGGATGGCTGGTTCTTTAGGTGCCCCGCAAGATTCGGTTTTAAATATTTTAAAAGAAAGATCGCCCGCGGTATGGGTCGAAAAAACGGGAATGGGCGCCGCATCTTCCGATAAAAAATGGGCAGTGCCCGGCGCTTTGATGCCGGCTCCGCGCAGCGCATCCCATGGGCCTCGAAACTTGCCGGCGAATGGACGCTTTTCTCCGCTCGGCCAATTTACGACTGAAACACAAAATCTGACCCCTGGTTTAGAACTTGCTCTTAAAACCCAGCCCAAGGGCACCGGTCCGCAGTGGGGGCTTGCGGGTGCGCGGATGGCGGAAGATACCACAATCCCGTCCGACTACGACGGAGGCGGAGAGATCAATCATGGTTTTGTGAGTTATAAAAGCACTTATTTTCCGTCATTTCTGTTGAAGCGTCAGACTAAAATTGCTGCGGTAATCTTTGGGCGCTCAAAGGCTATATTTAAGGAAACGGGCCGGCTTTTGAATTTTTCATATGAGAAGGGGGGGTACCCTCTTGCGACAACTGCTTTGGTTCCCACAATCTTTATGTGCGGAGCTTCTTTGATGTTGAATGTTGCGGGGGCGATTAGCTGGTTTTTTGAAAAGTTGTACCTTTTCTCTAGATATCTTCTGGATAAGGAACCCCTGCCTTTGACAAAGCTCACGGTCGGCAATCGTGTCGAAGTGCTTATCGAGCACGCCAAACCGGTGAGCGGCAAGCCATTGTTTTACGCTTCTACGCTGGATGATCCCGGGAAGAAGTTCGAGTTTTCAAAGAATGTGGTTTTTACCAAAGAAAACAACCCCCTTGGCAAATTTATGATTTCGGTGGACGATAAACCGGCAGAGGTGGCGACGAATTATCCGGCTTTGGGCGTTATTGCCGATCATGTTCTTGTCACGGTGGCCGGTCGCAATAAAACGCTGAATATCACAAACTATGACCCGTATTATCCTATTTCCACAGATGATCCGCTTGCTTTAAATTCCCGGCAGATTCGTCAATTGATACAGGAAAATGGGGAGCTTGTAAGGTCTGGACCCGGGCATACCATATTTGAAGGGGAAGAAAATAGGGTCCCTACGCATCCGCGCATATGGCAGTTCACGAATGCGAAGGGCCGCACTTTTTATGCCGTTACTTTCAGATACGTGTTGCCGGATGAGTCGGAGAACGCTTCCGAAGAGGATCCGGGTTTTGTCGTGAGTATAAAGGGTAAAAATTATTTTGATCACGAGGGCGAGGCCATGCACGAACTTTTTACTTGGGAAGAAGCCAGACCCCGCGTTAAGAGATTAGCGCTGCCGAAATTTAAGCCGGAAACGCAAGAGACAGAAAGCCGTAAATTTGAACAAGAAGAAGAAGACGATGATTTAAGCGCCGCTTTGAGAAAAATGGACATGCGGCTTATTGTGGAATGGAGTGGCCGCCCCGCGTTTGGCGGCTCTCATCTGAAGAATGTCGGGTTTATCCTCCAGGACATCAATAGAGTCAATGATATTTACTTCGCTGACATCCAAGAGGGAAGGCTTGTGCCCCTAGATTCCAGGGACCCCGACACGCTTTATGATCCAGAGAACCCCATCAAGAACTACCTGGAAGCGTTGGTCCAATCTATTAATCTCGCGGAGCCCCAGTTTAAAAACGGCAAGAGGGTCCTTGATAATAGCTATAAAAAGAGGCTAAGAGAGCGAATTGACCGGGCCTGGCAGCCTGTCCTTTATATTTCTAAAGAAGTTGATAGTAAAACCAAACAAATCAACAGCGTTACTCTGTATGTAGACGGTTGGGGTAGAAAAGCGGAAGACGCGGAAAAACTGAAGGCTCAGCTATTGCTTTATGAGCACTATAAAAAATATCCTTTTGGCCATCATGTCCATATTTATGACGGCTCCGACGATGAAAGCCTTACTATTAGGAACGGGAATAAGTTTTTTAAAGATGTGAAGTGGACGGATATTGATGGTTTGACGGAGGCTCTTAATCATAATGGGGACTTTAAAGGAATAGGGGAGGCGGGTTCCCGCCTGGCGAGTGTTCAAGAGGCCGTTGATGAAATAAATCTATGGAAAGGAGGCCAAACGGCCGCTGAACTTAATTCCAAGGGCGCACGTTATTTCAGAACAAGACTTCAGGACAAGGCCCGCGAGATTTATGATAAGCACAAGCTTTTTACACTGACACCTAGTGAAAGGATTGCTTATGTTAAAGCTGTTTTTGATACTTCTCATTTTAAAGACGTAAACGCAGAAGTCCAAAAAATCAGAAGAGCCCTTACCTCCAATGAGATCATGCTCTCGGGCGAGCATCTTACGCCGGAGTCTTATTTTGAGCTGGCCAGCCGCAGGTCCGATGAAGCGGACAAGTATCTCAGCGTGACCAACCGTAATTTGCGCGTCGCGGACGGGCTTATTTTTGATCTGACCAATGTGGAAAGAGGTGTCCTCCAGAGGGAGCACCAGATCAACCAGTTTAATATTGAAATGGACAACAGCATTCCCGCGCAAGGGAATGTCTACACGACGATTACGGTCCAGGACATCCATGGAGGCTCAAGGAGACTTTTGGAGTTGATTGGTTTTTCACTGGGTCTTTCCGAAGATATCTATACTAAAGTAAAAACATTGGATGACCTGAAGAGGGAGCTTGCGGCGGCGCACATTGATCCTTCCAGACTCAACGTGCGCTTTGTCGGTTTCAACGATCTCTCCGATCGCGGGGATGATCCGCTGGGCACTTATGAGATTATCCGCTGGCTCGAGGAAACCGGGAAGCTTAAATTTTTTGAAGGCAATCATGATGATTGGAGAGCGAACGGCGGGCTCGGGATCCATGAATTTTTCGCAAAAAAATTTCCGGGATTTAATTTTGAGAAAAAAAGACAGGCCACGCATCATATCGCCTACTGGGCGAAGGACGCTTTCGCGCATACCGGATGGGGTGGTATTGAGCTTGACCAGATAAACCAGAAGCGCTTCAACGCCGAAGTCGACCGCGTGAACGCAGAACTTAAAAAGAGTGGCTTGCCGGAGCTGGCAAGGATTGACCTTTCTCAGGAAAGAAAAAGGTGGGACAAGGAGCTCAAGCGACTCAAACAAATTAACGATAAGATAAGAAACCGCGAGATGGAGGGGGAGTATCTTAAACTTCCAGATATTTTTGAGCAGACACTCGGCTATTTGCATAAGACACTCACGCAATACAACCGCCAGATCCAATCGTATTCCACACCGGGTATTAAAATAGACGCCATCCGTTTCGATGAGGTTAATCTGACAAATTACTGGCAAGACCTCGAAGTTGCCAGGCACACGCTTTGGAAGCTCCAACACGCCCGCCGTTACTACGTGGACCCTTATTTTATAATGCACACGCATAATACGCTTCCGGTTGACGAGCGGGGTTTTGACGTTGATTATCGCGATCTGAACGGTTTGGCGGTACTTGAGCTTTACTCGGATGCGATCCATGACTTTTTTCATGGGATGACGCTCGAGGAGTTCGTGGACGGCCTAAGAGACCCTGAGATGAAATTCATGGAGCGTCTTTGGAATGAACTTGGCGAGAAATTGAAGGAAATCAACAACTGGTATTCAGACCGCATCGCCGATGCCAAACCCGAAGCCTATGAAGAGTTTCTTGATAACGGAGGGTTCAGCGGTCTTGGCATTTTCGACCAGATTGCCTCGCAGGATTTTATCGATCGCCAACCCAGTTTTCTTACTGTGCTGGGGCATAACCCAAGGAAGAAGGTCAAAGGTCCATGGATACGCCTCCTGCCTTTCGAAAAAACGGGCACGGCGCTTATTGATGAGGACCTTTCTCAGGGCTATGAGAACCGTGGGGCGGTTTTAACGGTGGGTAGGCGCTCGGAAGGTAAAGTGACGGGTATTCGCCGCTATGGTTTTAAAGCTTCTGACAGCACAAAAATCGAAGACCTTACGTTTGAGGATACCCAGGGGCTTGATCCTTTGCAGAACCGCATGCTCGAAGTTCTTCACGATGGCGAGCTTTTTATGAGGTGGTACCGTTTTAAAGCGCTTGAAGAGATCGTGGCCGAATCCAGGATTTTAATCGAAAGAGCCAAGGCCGCCGGAAGGACTGACAAGGAAGCAATTTACATCACTAAGAGAGACCGGGCAATCGCGCAGCTTCAAAACATCGTGAATGAGGTGGTTAATGAGGTGGTCGGTTCGCAGGAAATAAAGCGAAAGATTTTTGACTTACTTTTATTGGGCAATCATCAGGCACTCGACGCGGCGGACGCGGTTTATTGGAGCCAATATTCTAATTTGACCCCGGAAATATACAGCATGATAGCCCGCGGCCGTAAAATCGCGGACAAAAAAGCGGCGCCCGCTTTGACCGGCGCGCGGTTGGCTCTTCGAGACGAGCTCCACGCCACTGCCAGGCGAATGGTCCCTCCTGACGGTGGTATTCTAGCCGCAGACGAGAGCACAGGCACCGCAGGCAAACGCCTAGCTCCTCTCGGTCTTGAAAATACGGAAGCAAACCGTCAAGACATGCGCCGGATGATGCTCACCGCACCCGGGCAGGAAAAAGCAGGTATCAGCTCAGTCATCCTCTATAAGGAAACCTTCGACAACGTCGATCAGGACGGCAACAACCTCGTACAAAAGCATCTCATAGACAGAGGCATCCTTCCTATTATCAAAACTGATGCGGGTCTTATCGCTGATCCCGACAGCCCAACTGAAATGATTCCCGACCCGAAAGGTCTTGAGCAATTGCCGGCACTTTTAAAAAAGTACAGCGCCAAAGGCGCCGTCGGCACGAAGTGGCGCACGACCCAGTCTATCGGTGAAGGCCTTCCCACCGATGCCAATATTCGGAAGAACGCTTTTGTCCAAGCCCGACAAGCTAAGATCACTCAAGAAGCGGGTCTTGTACCTATCGTGGAACCCGAAGTGCTCCTAGATGGCGACCATAACATTGCCGCAAGTTACCAAGCCACCACCCGCACGCTTAGCATTGTCTTCGAAGAATTGAAAAACGCAGGCGTGTGGCCGGATGGAATGATTTTAAAAACTAGTATGATCCTCTCGGGCAATAAAGCCACAACCCGTGCCGACAGCGCCACGGTTGGTTTTGAAACCTTAAAAGGCCTTCTCAAAACAGTTCCTGCCGAAGTTCCCGCGATCGTATTCCTCTCGGGCGGACAAAAAGACGATGAAGCTAATGAGAATTTGAATGCTGTAAGCCTTGCCAGACTCAACCGATTCGAAGAGGCTCGTGATGCGGCCGCAACAGAGCTTGAGGCTGAAGGAAAAACCGAAGAGGCCGCGACGCTGCGTCAACTCACCCAGGTCCCATGGGAGGTGTCTTATTCCTTCGGCCGCGGACTCCAAGCCCAAGCTCTCAAATGGTGGGATGGCAAACCGGAGAATTTTGACAAAGGCCAAGCAGCTCAGTTGGAGTCAGACCGCGCCACACAGAAAGCCCGGTTAGGTCAATTACACGGCGCGCGGATGGCCCAAATTTCCATCTTCCGGTGGGACAATACAGCGGAACCCTGGACGTTTGACCGGTGGGTCGATTTTGACAGCCATTTTTCGGATAGGCTGGGAGTATATCCTATTCCGTCTAATCTTGCGGCTTTAAGTAACGGCAAAACCCCCTTCACGGCGAAAGTCAGCCTGCGCGATACGCCGAATCCGGTCCTAGCCGTTAAACTTGCACGCTCTCTTTATCTTTACACCGTCACTGAGCCTGAAAGGCAACCGACGCTTCCCGGCGCTCGAAAAGGTGAAGTCGCCAAACCCGGAGTGATCACTCCCGTAGATTTCGGAACGCCTATAACCGATGTCGAGGACTTTGACATTGTCCATTTAGAGAACACCAACAATAATCCCACGAGGATCATCGTCCTTCAAAATAACGGCACAACCCGCCAAGTCACCGTATTTGACGGGCAGGGCAGGGCAGTGCCTATCAACGGACAAAAGTCGGTAGAGGTTTCCCTGGCGAGTTCTTTGCCTGTTGTTGTCGACCGCGACAACCATTTGCGTTTAACCATTGCCGATACATCGAACCCCACTACGATCTACTATTTGTATGATGGTGTTTTGATGCAAGGGACAGAGGCTGCGGCGCAGGTCGCGCCCGGTATGCAGCCCCAATTATCTGACGGAGCAAGGCTGGCGGATCTCAACACTTTGAAAACCGAAATAACTCTTCTTCAGAGAAGCCTTCCCGATCAAGTGGGAGAGCAAAGACAGCCTGATTATTACAGCGATCAGGGCAAACCTTTAAGCGATTTTAAACCCGCCGACCTTCGTCCTTTTAAGAGCGAGGCCTGGATAAGGGAGTGGAGCACTTTGGATGAAGCCGCCCAGGGGTTAAAGATCCTTGCCCAACAGATCAACGACTCGATTGCCCGTCAACCCTCCGGCGCTCGCGGAAAACTACAGGCCTCGCAAGTGGTCTCGAGACTGGGTGAGATGGCCGAGCAACTTAGTCGTTTCCAGGGCGCCCGGATGGCGCAGATCGACAAAGATAGGAAAAATTACCACATACAGCTTAGCGCGTATAAAGCGTTTACGGGTCAATACCCCCGCGGGCGTTATAGCATCGAAAAACTTGAGGAAATGAAAGAGGAAAAAAGGCTATCGGATCTTTTGTCCGCGAGCAGGGAATCCTTTGCCTTGACCGTCGTCCAGGCTGTTTTTCCCTACGAGCAGGACTTCCCTTATGAAAATTCTGAGGCGATGATGAAAAATGGATTAGACCAGCTTGGCTTAAATGAGTATGAAATGTCGGAGGAGAGAGAAAAAATCATTGACGCACTTCGGAAAGTGGTCCGCGAGCATGGGTTCGGCGCGCGGCTGGCCGGGACGAGGCGATCCTATGCCTCGCCGGCCGTGCGGGAACCAGTGGGTTCCCGCCTCGCGGATATCGGCAAGATCCAGGGCGTCTTCAACGACTTCCTCGACACCGCTTACAATAAACAGAGAGGCGGTTTTGGGGCCGTGATCAAAGTAGACTCCGGGTTACCGGCCAATGAGCGCTGGACGCATAATGTTATCCTCCCCTCGGAAGGGCTTAAAATTTTCGAATTCAAACTGCGCTCGGCCAAGCTCGACGACAAGGCCGTCAAAGACTTTTTGGTCTATGCTTATAAAACCTTCAGGTTGCAGGGTGTCACGGGCACCACTACCCAGGATGTTTTCGTGTCCCAAATTTTGACCGGCGCGCGCCTAGCCGAGATCGGGCCCGCCATTGTTTCACTAAAGCAGAATTTAGACCGTCTTCAGCGGTTTGAGCCGTCACAACTGGGAATATATAAAGAAATGGTCGACCGGGCCCAACGTTTGTTCTCGGATTATTATTCCGCGTCCAGGCCGGACGTGGTGAGCGGCGCTCATTTTATCGCGCTGCAAAAGGGTTTAGAAGGTCTTCTTGTAGAGTTTCCCGGCGCACGCGTGGAGGATTTGAACGCGATGTCGGAGCTTAAGCGGTTCCCGACAGTTGTTGATGATCTGCGGAGGGCGTTGGAAAGCAGGGGTTTTGTGGTTGCCGGCGCTCGTTTGGCGGAACCATCGCTTATTTCTCTGATTCAGTCAGATCTCAAAAATCCCGAGAGGCTCAATGAATTGGAGGGGTTCATGCTTGGCGAATACTTGGCTTTGGGGGACAAATTGAGCGGCCAAACATTTCCTCTTTTGTGGGACGAAACAAGATCCGATGACACGCCTCTCTTCAACCTTAAAGTTTCCGGAAGCGGGCTTGTATTGTCTTCCAATGGACAAACAATTCACGCGATTGACAGCTTGGATCGGGCGACACAGACTTGGCAGCGCGCCCATTCAGCGCGGCAACAGCGCGAACTCCAGGAGCGCGGGCAGAAGTTCCTCATGATGAATGCCAGCAAACTTCTAAACGAAATACTGCCTCCTATGAAAGAGGTTTCCTCGCGCGGCATTGCTGAGATCGATCTTGGGCAGATCAGCCGTCAGGTGCCGAGCGATGCCGAGTTTGATAAGATATTCCAGGTCTTGGCGGATTGGACCCGTTTAAATAAAAAAGCGAGTGTCTATTTTAGCGGCATCGCAAGCCTCCCTGATTCCCGCAGAACCCGCGTCCAGATCATGATCAATAATGTTATTTTGAATAGAAAAGAAGACCAGGGCATTGTCACAACGGTCTATCCTAAGGCCCGCGCGGTCGTACGGCTTTATTTCGCAGATCCCAAGGACCCTGAGTTTAAGTCCGTGGAGCGGCAGGACAATGAAGCGATCGTATTTTCCGCAGGTTTTGATCAAGGCCTTCCTAATTTGATCGTGTTGATGCGTCTATTGCAGGAAGCCGCTTATTTTTATGGTAGTCATGCCAGCAGTGAAGGCAAGCTGCCGACCGAAGAAGACGAGGTGAACAAGCTTGTTCAAGACTTGCAGCCAAGTGCTTTGCTTCGGGTCTTGAACTTTTTCTCGCAAGACAGGCGCCAGGCGCTTGATGCCCGGACGGCTTTCGAAGCCATGGCCGTAAAGATAGACCCTAACCTCATACGCCGCATCATGCTCGGGCCGATCGTGAAATTTCTTGATGACCGCCTGCGCGCACTCCAAACGATGCTCGAAGTGGCCCACTTCGCTTAATTTAATACAATAATCATAACCTGTTTAATACAAAGTACTTACAAATCTATTAAGGCTTTACTAACACTTGCTTTTTTTTAGTGTCTTTATGTATACTTATTGTATGAGTTATTCAAAGATTTTGTAGAAAATGACAGCTAAAGCAAAAGCGAGAAAGTGCCTTAGATGAATAGGGTGTGTGGTTTGCCCCGATATAAAAGATTTGTGATTAAGCTTGTGGCTATTGGTCTAGTTATTTCTTTTAGCGCTTTAGAAATAGCGCAGGCCGCTCCTATCGAAGCGCTTTCGTCCCCGCCCGATCTTTCCCAGATAATCCTACAAGACCCCGGTTTTTTCGAAGCGCCGATGGAATTCACCGCGCTTCGCGAAGTCCATAAAGGCGATAAAAATATTTTGATCATTCATATTCAAGATGCCCACTCCAATCTAAGCGGCCAGCAGAACCTTGCGAATGCGCTGGACCAGATGATGACAAAATACGGCGTCTCTCTTGTCCTTTCGGAGGGAGGCTCGGGCGATTGTTCGCTGACGCCTTTGAAAAAGATCGCGCCGCCTGAGGTGTGGAAAAGGATCGCCAAAAGTTACCTCGTGCAGGGAAAGATCAGCGGTGAAGAATATTTAAATCTTACCTCCGATCATCCGATGAAGATCATCGGCATTGAGGACACCGTGCTTTATGTGAAGAGTGTCGCCCATTACGGCGAGCTCGCTGACAAACGGGAGGATATCCTTGGTTATCTTAAAGAGATCCAGGCTGCGCTGGATAAATTAAAAAGGAAAATGTATCCCGCGGAACTTGTGGGTTTCGAAGAGAAAAAGAAGAACAACGGCGGTACGGGCTTTGAATCCAGTTTCAAGGAGCTCTTGGAGCTCGCGCAGACCAAAAATATGGACTTGAGCGCGTTTCCAAACGTGATGAAACTGATAGAGCTTCAGTTGAAAGAAAAGCTCGTGGATTTCAATCTCGCCAATCTCGAGCAGGCCGCGTTGATGGATGAGCTCACAAAAAAGGGAGCCGAGACAGACCTGAAGGCGCATCTTGAGAAAATGATGCAAATGAAGGGCGTCAAGGTGGCCCAGCACACTTATTTCCAGAATGTATTTCGCATCGCGCAGGAAAAAGGCGTGCTGCTGGCGAAATACCCGAATTTCCAGGCCTACGGCGAATACTTGAAGGATTTTTCGGAGCTTAATCTGGATCAGGTGCTGGATGAGCTCGTGAGGGCGGAGGATAGCGTGTATCTTGCGCTTCTTACGACGCCGGACCAGAAGCTTGTCCGATCAATCGACCGGTATCTGGGGCTTCTTAAGGTCGCTTACAACATCCAGATGTCCACGAAAGAGTTCAATCTTTTCAAAGCCAACGAGCCGGACTTTGGCACGATACCTTATCTTGCTTTCATTAACCGTAAACTCGCTGAGCTGGACTATTTTGAAGACATGATCCCTTATAAAAATATGCTCGAAGAGGGGAAAGAGGCGCTCGAAGCGTTTTACGATTCGGTGACGAAGAGGGACTTTGCTTTCATACAGAACACCGAGCAGATCCTTCAGGAAGAAAACCAGAAGATCGCGGTGCTGATCTCAGGCGGCTACCACACGCCCCATCTAAAAGAGCTTTTTCAAGCAAAGGGCTACTCCTATGCGGTGTTGACGCCGCTTGTGACTTCCGAGACCAACCAGAAGAAATATGAAAAGCAGCTTCTTGCGCCGATCAAGCCCGAGATAAAGAAGCTGGATATTGTCCGCGGAGAGAACGCAAACGACAAATCTTTGAGCGCGCTTGAGAAAGATCTGGTGAAGTCCAAAAAGAAAAGCGACGGCGTCCGGACGGTCCTGGCCGCCTATAACGTGAATATGGATTCACTCGAAAGTACGAAAGATAAGAAGATCTTAGATGCGGTTGAGCAGCTTCAGAGCTATACAAAGAACAAGCTGCTTTTGCCGCTTATTGAGGATGTTGTTAGAAGCGATAAGAAGTACGACAATAAAACAGAGGAGGAGAAAGAACGCATCATTCAGCAAGCCTATAACGATATCCGGTCTATCCAGGGACAAGCAGGCGCCCGGATGGCCGTCCAAATTCAAAAAAAAGAAGCGGAAGAAAAGTTTCTGTTGAGTGATTTTGGTTTATCCGTACTTTTTACCCATGACCCTGAAAAACCCGGTGAGCCTGCTATAAAAATCCAGTCCCGGAAAGGCATGCCTGAGATAAATGCGAGGGCCGTTTTTGACAGCGCTACGGGAAAGTATGTCGTGACACTGGAGCAACCTATTACAAATACCGCCGGTCTTTCACTGCAATATTTTTCAGTGGATTCTCCAAAAGGCATCATCCTTCGTCCGGGCCAATATAAAATGGTGATCGACGCGTGGACAGCCCCCTCGTCGCTGGTTCCGCCACTTTCCAACTTGGGGGTGTTTACAAATCTTCGAGGTCAGCTGGAAAGTATGCGTTCTCTTCTGAAGCGTCTAAACCAAGCGTCAAACGCTGCGGAAAAGCAGAGTATTTTGGAAGAAGCCAGAGCAATCCTCAGGGGTTTGAGGGAACATCAAGAGGTCATTAACCGGAATCTCACGGATAACTGGCAGGCTTCCCAGCTTGTGATCGAGCGACTGATAGACATCATCGTTCAAATGTCCATAAGAAATGACACTCGCCCGCTTAATCTGGGTGTGGTGACGCTGCCTATGGCCGCGCTGAATAAAATAGACATGGACATGGCCGACTCGATCAAACGCGATTTTATGAACAATTTAGCCAAAAAACTAAACGAGAAGGGCGTGACAATCAGGCTTGAGCCTGCTTATCGGGAAGCGTCGGGGGCTAGCGAGGCGGTGGAAGGTGGAGTGAGGGTGATGGTGCTGGGAGCCACGGATCAACAATACCCTGATATTCAACAGACGTGGCATGAGACGCTGGATAACGCCCGTAAAGTAGCCAGAGCGAGCGCAAAAACAACCCCGGATTTCAAAACTATCAGCCGCGAACTGGACGCGCTGAAGAATGAGAACCTGCCTATTGCCGTCGGTCACAGTTCTCTTTTCGCGCCCGAAATTGTGAAGCAATATTTGGCAGGCCATCCCGAAGTGGCAAGCCTATCGGACTTGGCGATACTTCTTCAAAAAAGCAGGGTAAAAGAGGGAGAGGAACCTCCATTAACTCCGGCGCAACAAAAGAGTGTCAAAGATTTTTATGGTTTGACCACCGTTATGGCCGATGAATTAAGGATTAACGCCGTGGCCATGGCCCAGGTCGCAGAAAAATTGGCCGAGAATAAGGTTTTGTCAGAGCCCGTGATCGGCTCAAGTTCTATGGCGCTCCTTGCGACTTATGCGGCGGACATAGAAGAAGCGAAAGGTAAGTCCGTTCCCCAGTTTGAATTGGATGAGAAAGACACGAGTGGTGAACTCAAAATACCAAGATTGACTCACATGGCGAAGATCTTGGAGCAGGCCTTTGCCGATTTTGAGGCGGCCTTGGAAAGCGGGCAGAAAGCAGACATCGAATATATTAAATTCCAGAGAACGTTTTCATCGTTTTTTTTAAGGTCCTTGCAGGAAACCCGTTACAAACGCCTTTACAAATACGATTCGATGAAGGACATCTTGAGGGCGCAGCAGAACGGCAAATTGGGAGAACTCATAGATTATCTGAACCAGTTGGAGATGGAGGTGGGACTTCTTTCTCCGGAAGCGAGAAAAGAGGTTGAAAGAGGACCTCCGTATATCATTTCTTTTGCTGAGATCGCCGCTGCGTTGGGCCAAAAACTCAAAATGACAAAAAAGGGAGATGAAATATGGTTGTACGGCGGCGTAGCTATGGCGGCGGCCATTGAGATTCGGCAGATATTCCTGGAACTTGTGAAAGCCAATGCGCTGATCAGCGCTTATTCACCCAACAAAGTCCATATCCGCGATGAATTGTTCTTCCTTCCTTTGGGGCAGATCCTGAGTTTTTATGAAGAATTCCTTGCACAGCATCCGACGCAAGGTGCGGCTTTTAACAGCTCCGAAGAGGCGCGCCAATTTGCCGAACAGCTTGTCGACAAGTTTTTAGATACCGAGATCACTGTTTCCAATACGCCCGCTACGCGGGACCCCAGCGGGTTTCGTCCCAACACATCCGCAGCGAAGGTCGTGATCGATGGCAAAACCATTACCATCCCTGCTCAGGAGATAAAAAAGGAGGACGGTTCCCCTCTTGTTTTGAGGGCCGGCGACAAGGTCAAGTTGAGGGCCTTTCTCTACCATTTCAATGAGAAGGTTTATGTGCCATCGGGAGTCCAGAAAAGGCTTCCTATTTATGAACTGACTCCGGGTGCCGGTGGTGAGGCGATAAAATTCGTAATTTATGAAGGCAATGCATACGCTCTATCAAAAAATCCCGACAAGAATTTTAATTATTTTGGCAACCAGAACGATTTATTAGATGATGAATTGAAGAGCGGCGTTGAAGTAAAACCTGTGGTTGGTCGTACAAACGTTACGGTTACAAGGGACTTAGCTCAGCAAATGGCTATGGATCTTTTTTCTCCCAGCCACATTGCCCGCAAAAACTCTGTCCAAAAAAATCTGGATTTCGATGAACTCCTCAAGGCTTATAACTATATGGTGAATATGCCAAGCGATGAGAGTTCGACCTACATAGACACACTTGTTCTTTTAAAAGCAATTATGGCTGAGGGTGGATTTAACCCTAATAATATGGACGCGGAAAGAGTAAAGGCGATAAGCAGCTTCATACGCGCAGCCAAGCAAGCCGGTTTCAAAACCAGCTCAGTCACGGGCGCTCGGATGGCTACCACGACCTCCGCTGAGCAGAAACTGGCCTCCGAAAACGGGGCCTCGGTGGTGAATTTACTGGCACTTCCTTTCAATGTTTATTGGACGCGCTCGAGCGTACAGGAGGGAAAAGAGGGCGTCATCGAGCCGCAATTCGACACCAAGGATTCTACTTTAACCGCTCAAATAAAGCAGAGCGCCAATGATCCCGGGATTTTCACGTTTACCCTTAGCAGGTCCGTGGAAAGCGGGGGGGTAACGTTTCAGGTTTTTGACCTTGTAGCGCCCGCGAATCTGCCTATTACACTGGACGATTTTGTGAGGGCGGAGCGGGCGATTGCGCAACCGCTTAAAGAACCTCTTAACTTGGCTGAATTTTTGAGCAGATCTTATGATGCCCAATTGGAGGCATGGAAAGGCGGGAAAAGGCCCATACGACGAGTCCTGGTAGTGGATGACGACTCCTCTATTCGCAATCTAAACGCAATGATGCTTGAGGGACTTCTCAAAACACAACCCAAAGATCGGGTGGAAATGGTGGAAGTTTTGAAGGCAACGACTTGTGAGGAAGCCCTGCAAGAATATGGAAACCAATCATTTGACTTGATCGTCTCGGATGGCTATACCGGCGGCAAATATCTCGGACCTGAGCTTTTAAAGCATTTTCACGACAAAGATCTAAAAGAAGGCAAGACTTCGGTTCAACAGCAGACAATTCTTGTCCTAAATAGCGGCACGGTTTCCCAAGTTATGAAGGATGCCGAAGACAAAGGTGTTGATCCCAGAGATTTTGGGGATAGTTTTATTTATATAGAAAAAAATCCGCTGAAAGCGGCGAAAAATATGCCGAATCTGGCTCGGAAGGTAAGTTTGGTGCCGGAGGTAGTAGGCGCGCGGATGGCGGCTGTCCAGGCGCCCGTGGTTGCCGCAGGCGCGCGACGGGTGGTGTTAGCCACAGGCATCCAGACAGAAGAAAGACTCAATGAGGTCCGTATCGAAAGACCTGCCACGCTTGGACCGCGCTCGCAAGTGGTTTTTAGAGATGTCAATGGCCGGGAACTGCCTTCCAGATTTTTGGGAGCGGGTGGTTATGCGGCGGTTTACGAGGTAGAGGTCGCGGGCAAGTCCTATGCTTTTAGACTACCGATCCAGATGCCGCGATTGGAAGGCAGGGACAAGGGCTCTGTCCGAGCCCTTTTGTCCTTCATTCAGAATATTGCGTCAAAACTGAATCCGGATGGAGCGCTCGAGGAATTTCCTGTTTCCTATCCGACGAAAGTCCAACTTGATCTGGCCGATCGTTTGAAAGAATATTTGGACGTACTTTATCTGGAGGATGTTTTTTACCAGAAAGAAACGATAGCGAACCTTACGGACAGCATGTTTAAGAAACCAGAGGCCGCGCTTTCGTATTTGACGGACCTCTTTAAAGCGGCCCCCGAAAATTTTCCGGCGGAGACGCGCGCGAAGGGTATGGTTGAGCGGAAAGATGCTGAAGAATACATTAGAGCGCAGTGGGTAAAGATCGGAGAAGCCGAAAAAAGACTCCAGGGCGCAAGCAAAGAAAAGATGGCCGCTCGGCGGCAGGTCTTGGCCGGTCAAATAGAGTCCATGCTGGCCGGCCAGTTTTTTATCGTGGAGGAGCCTTATGACCGGCGCGCCACGCCGATGGATGATCCGGCGATCTGGGCGCCCCTAAGCGAGGGTGAAAAAATGGGCCTCCTGCGGGGCATACACGACGCGATCGTTTATATGCACTCAAAAGATATCCTGCACCGCGATATCAAACCGGGAAATATTCTTTTGTGGAGAGACGATGCAGGAAAACTGCATTTCAAAATTACAGACATGGGAAGCGCGCTGGATCTAAACGACCGTTTTATGAAAAAGCTGGAGCAGGATACGGGCGTTGCCGCCAACGGGACGCCCGAATTTTATCCGCGGAATTTCAACGAGACTGAAGGCAGACTGAGCACCTCCAATGGCTATTCCTCCAGCCCTCGCCTCGATTATTTTCCTTGGGGAGTCTCCGTTTTTCAATTATTGACCGGGTTTAATATGAGTAAAACGCTGAAAGTTGAGCCCACGGTCAAGGTTTTGGGCAAAAAGGAAGTCCAAAGAGTTTATTCCCGTGATGAAGCGGTCAAAATTATGCAAACAGGAATAGACGAAGCGATCAAAAATGCGAATATTTCGCAGGGTGTAAAAAATTATTTGTATGAGATCTTTCGCGCCGATTTTGATGAACCAATGGTGAATGATCTTGATTCGCTTGCCGCCAAAGCGTTTGGCGGGGAAGCGCGCAAAATGGCCGCCCCCAGGGCCACAGCCGCTCTGCGCCGCGAGCTTCTTTTTGCGAATAATGAAAACGGGGGTTTGATCAGGGCAGGCCAGGTTGTTGGCATGAACGCGTTTACTTTTGAAAATTCCGCCACCGAATTGCAAGTAGCTCGTTCGAAAGATGATAACCCTATGATCAGCGTACGTTTGGAAGGGGATGTCCTCAAATTTTATTCAGGCACCCAGGTGGTGGCTTCAAAGGCCGTGCAATCCTTGCAGTCCGGAAAAGAGGACCTTGTGTCCGTGAGGCTGTCCCTTGACGAAGAGCAGGTCCAGGGGGTCTATTTCTTCGTGAGCAAAAATACCGAAGGCCGGCCCGTGGTGACCAAAGTGCGGAATTCTCCCCAGGGGATGGGATTTTATCTGTATCAAGCCCGCGGCGCGAGGCTCGCAGAAAGACAGATCCTTCCGGAGCGTTTAAAGAACGCGCCCGGCGCCACAAACAAGACAAAGGTGCTCAGAATAATCAATGAAAGCGGTCAAGAGCAGCTTGTCCGTGCCAAGAGGGTAAATCTTGAAAACGAGTTTTCTGTTTATGCAAGAAAAACAGTCGATGACGAGGCCAACGTGGATATTGACTTTAAACTCGTTCCCGGCGCCCAGGGCCAGCTTTCTCCTGAAGCGCAGCGGCTGATTCAAGTAAACTACGAGTATATTTATAACGCCTCAGACACTGCATTTCCGTACGGAATGTATCTTGTCACATTTGATTTGCCGCAGCCTATTTTTTTAAATTTGTATCAACTGAGTGAAGAAACACAACAACAGGAAACTGTTTTTAAAGTCGGGCAGCGACCTACGCCTGTCAGCCAGGGTTATTTTTTGGTCGACGCATGGAAAATAACCCGGTTTAACAAAAACTACCGAACGCGTTTGAGCGAATCTTTTATACCGCTGCATTCTTTGCTCCCTCTTCAAGAAATCGAATGGGCTTTGGCCACACAACTCATAACGCAGAATGGCTTCGCCGGTCTTGCGGAAGTTTATAGGGACATCCGTCCGAGTTTGGACGGTGAGATCGACTATAACGAAGCGGCTACCGAGATCGAGAAGAGGCTGCGCTTGATCCAGACAAGGGCCAAAGAAGGTTTGTACGACCTGGAAAATTTTTCGTACCTTTTGAGTCTGGTGGAAGAGCTATATGAAGAAGCAGGGATGCCTACTGCAGGCCGGAGCCGGTTGTTAGAGGAGCTCAGGGACGCTTTGCCACAAATCAAACCCAGAGCGACTTGGGAGGAGCTTGACTGGGTATCCGCTCTTTCTCTGGTAGGCGCGACGCCTGAGAATGAGGCGCAGTTATCGACCGATCAAGGGGTATTTAAAAAAGTGCTGAAAAATAGAATAGAGCTAATATTGGCAAACTCTGAACCAAGCGCCATTTCAGATCTTCGCAGAAGTTACGATAATTTTGTTAAAAATAAAGTGAAAGAGGCTTTGGAAGCGAGGAAACAAGACGATGTCACGTATCTTCTTGGTTTCATCCCTGAAACTTACTCCCTCGAGGCTTACCTCGAGGACATAGGAAAAAAGGGCCAGGCTTGGCAGGAAGCCAATTTGGGTTTGTCGGGAAATGCGCTGCAGGCTTTTAAAACTGCTTTGAGCCAGAAAACGGAAGGAGCGCGCCTGGCGGCCGCCACTCAGATCTCCGCACTCGCTAATCAGAACTTAGCGCCTTTTGACTTTACTCAGGCGCCGTTCAACCTTTTTGCCGTAAGAACCAGTGAAGGAACCCTTGTTGTTCGCGCGGAACCGACGCGCAACGGACCTGGAATCAAAGAGACCAAATTGCGCAATCTCGAAAACAACACGCAGGCCGTTGTAGTGACCCTGGTGGATGGGTCCGTTTATGGGCCGTTTGTTGTCGGTTTGCCTGTTAATTTGCCAACGGCGCCGGGTTCAAAAAAAGGAGTACCGGCGTTTATTTCTCCGGAGGACTTGGCACGCACAAACCTCAATGCCAACTATGTCCGCGCTTTTAGGGAACTGAAAAATAAATTTCCCAGTGTCAGCCCCAAAGATATTTCGATAATTTCGGCAGTGCTGGCTGCGGCCGTTGTCGAATCCGATGTGAATCCGAGCCTTGCGCTGGAAGCCTATAAGGTCGTGTCAGACGAACTGAGGGGCCGCTTTCCGGGGTCTTTTTCTCCGCAGGCAGCTGTCCACCTGACATCACTTGCGCTGAGGCTTATTGAAACGGCTGATAGATCTCTTGAGGAGGTCATCAAAGCCAAGGAAATAAAAGGTTTCGCCGCGAAGGCCGTAGACGGCTACAGGTCTATGAGCCGTGGTGGCGTAGAATCGGCCGAAGCCGCCGCTATTTTGGCGCTTGTCGTCGCTGAATTGCAGTCAAGCTCCGGTGCGCCGGCGGATGCCGTGGAAAAGATATCGTTTTCTGTTGTGAAAATTTATACCAGGGTAGCGGCCGGTCTTGAAACCGTGAAAACCGCGGAGCCCCTGACGCCGGCAGAGCTGGCTTATTTTGCCGCTATTTTATCGCAGGCGCTCTTGGCTGTCGCGGCGCATGACGTGGATGCCGCTTTCACGCAAAATGCGATTGATCAGAACGCCAATAACCTGATACAAAGTTTACGTGAAGATGTCCTGCGGAATTTTCAAAGGGGGGGGCTCAAACCCAACTTCGCTGCCATCCTGTCGTTTAGGGTTTACCAGCTTTTGTCCGCGACCCCGGGCCCATGGGACAGAGCCAAACTGCGGGACTTGACCGACCGTGCCCTAAATGAATACGGAAGTTACTATGATTACCGGCAATCCACCACGGGCCTTAAGCCTACACCCACGCCGGATATGGCAGTCTTGACGTGGGGCATGCCGGGACCTGCCGAGGTAGAGCTTGCCCCGGTTTTCCCTTTTCAAGCGGAAAAGGCAAAGCTGGATGAGGATTTGGCGCGGGCTGTAAAAGCTTTGCCTGAAGCGGTGCCTCAGCAACTAACTTTGAGCACATCCCTCAATCAATCTGTCAGCGACTACTTTGATTTGTTGGAAGAACAGCCTTCTCAGGCGCCCGCAGATGAGGATTATTTTGAGGGGTACCTCAAGTACCTGCAAAGTTACGTCGATAGGATCAATCAAAATAATTTTGAAAATTCCGACCGGGAAGCGCGTGTCCGGTCTATTCTTGAGGCTTTTCAAGCGATCAGGAATTATACGGATGAAAACAGTAAAAAACTTTTGCCGGATATCATTGTCCAGGATGAAAATTTCAAAGCTTTGCCGGGGTCGAGCGGCGCCGGAGTCACTCAGGAGATGGTCGGGAAGGAGATGGTCAAGCGTGCGCTGGGACAACTGAATTTTAGAAAAAATACCGGACGCGGGGAAGGATCTTTCAATGAAACTGATGCGACTTTGGGTAGAGCGATTCCCGAGCTTTTAGAAATAACAAAGAGTGCCGTGACGCGAGGCGGTCTGACGGATCAGCTTTTGGGGCGGCTCTTGGCAAAGAACAGCCACTACTTTATGGGCTATGACGTCCGTGGAAACGAGCTAAAAGGTCTTAAGGAAAACAACGCTGTAGAATTTTTGAGGAACTTGAGCTCCGGCGCGCGGATGGCGGAACAGGCCCCGGAACCTGGCGAGCAGATAGCCTTGCCGCCAGTACAGTGGGGGGAGAGCGAGGTAGACAGGGAGAAAAGAGAACTAAAAGAGGCTTATCGGCAATTTGTAGAGCCCTACCTTCCAAGCGGTGAAATGCTGATGGGTTATGGCACCGGCGGCGACATGGAAAAGACAGCCAGGCAAATCAATGGCGTCATGGTCTTAAGAAAGGAAATTAATTTTTCAAACCTTGCAACGATCGGAACCGGTGAAATGTTTGATGGTTTTGTACAAGGCGAGGGGTTCTTTGTCGCGTGGTCCACGGACTACCTAGCAAACTTCAGAAAAGCCAGCGATGCGGCGCCGTTCTTCAGCTTTTTGGAAAAAAATTGGCGGGGGATCTTGAAATTCAGGGTCGTGACGTCGTTCTTGAATTTCCTGGGTTTTATCTTGGGAAAAGCATTCAGTCCGGTGGAGGTTTACCCGGCGCAAAGAGTGGTTTTTGTGGCTTTTTCCGATGAAAAGATCGCTGAAGCGCGGCAAAGATTTGGCAATAACCCCAAGATTGTGACTTTCCGCGAAGCGGCGCAAATGATGCGGGAAGGGAAAATAGTCCCTCCAGGCGGGCTTGTAGCAGCTGGAGCCCGTATGGCTGCGCAGGTTTCCGCACCCGCCCAAACCGCGCCTGCGCAAGAACTGACGGCTATTTCGCCGTCAGAGCTGTCGCTTAATGTATTCCTAGTAAGAAAGAGAGACGGTGGGGTGGAAGCGAAGATCACATCTTCAGCCACTAACCAGCCCCCGGCAAGCATGCAGGAATCCGTCGAGAACGGCCTTCTCAAGATCACTTTTCTGGATGATTCTGTCAAGGCGCCCGACGGCTCACCAGTCAAATCAGTGCTCGTATCCACTGCAGGCATGCCAGTAAGTTCTGCGGCGCTCTACCCGGTGACGCGGGTGCGTGTGCTTGAGAAAACCGCGCCGGTCAGGGCAAAATTCCGGCGTGAGAAGACGGGTGATAGAAAAGCTCTTATTGGGATTATCGAAAATCGGGCAAGGGTGAGGGTCAAGGAAGGAAGACGGACACTAATTGTAAATATAGAAAATCGAATGAGCAGCTTTCTTTCGAATAAGAGCGGTCCGCTTGAGCTGTCAGTTCGGGGTGACGAGCTTGTCGGCCTTGATAAGCTTATAAGCAAATTAAATGAAGAGGGATTTTGGCCGGAAAGAAACGCGATGGAGGAGGTCGTAAAAATGAATGCCATGGTTTCTGAATATAACTATGGAAACTTGGAAGTGACGCTAACCGCTTCGCAAATACCGTCAGTCAGACCTCAGGGAGGTGGGACAGAAGAAGGCGCTCGTATGGCCACGCAGGTGGTGGAACCCGCACTGCCCACAGTCTCGTTGTCAGAGCTGTCGCTCCATGTGTTTCTGGCAAGAAAGAGAGACGGTGGGGTGGAAGCGAAGATCACATCCTCAGCCACTAACGAGTCTCCGGCAAGCTTGCAGGAATCCGTCGAGAACAGTCTTCTCAAGATCACTTTTCTGGATGATTCTGTCAAGGCGCCCGACGGCTCGGTTATTAAGTCATTATTGGTATCCACGGCAGGCACGCCGGCCGATTCGGCCGCATTGACTCCGGTGACGGATGCGCGTGTGCTTGAAAAATCGGCGGCGCCTTCTTTTAATACTTTCGCAGAATCAATCGATAAAATTAAAAAGGCCAGTGGTATCAAATCAGTTTACCGAAACAAAAATCAAAATCTGATCAGGGCCTTGAATGAATTGGATGGCGCCATTCGTTATCTCCAGGCACAGCTTAGCAGGGAAAGCGGCGATTTACTTTTAGCCGCTCAGGCTAAAGCGGCCAATGAATGGGATGAATTTAAAAAGTCGGCCACATTGACGGAGGAGGAGAGCGCAGTTGTCCAGGGTGCGATTGATGCCGCTGCCCAAACATTTCGACAGGCTGTGGATTCCATGCCCGGCAAAGCGCTCCCCAGCAAAAATCCCCAAGCGACTCTCCAGTCAATGGTAAATCCCGAAGGTCAGATAATCCAAGCCGTTACTGACATTTCAAAAGTGGAGAGTATCAGCCGCCAGATCGAGGCGTTGCTCAATCAAATACAGGCCACGACCGGCTTGTGGGCGGACAATCTTTCCGCGGATAATTTCAGATGGGATCCTCGGACGGGCAAGGTGAATCTCGTCTCAACGGACGGCTTTAAATTGTTTACCGAAAGTGGCAAGGCTTTTGTGCGAGCAAGAAACGTGGCCGCGATGGAGAAACAAAACGCCGAAGCGGCTACGAAGCTCACTTACGGCTCGATCAAAATTCAAAGAAACGATCGCGAAAGGGTAGAGAAGTTAGACCCTAATGCGATCGGATTTGTAAAAGAACTAAGCATAGGGAAAATAACTGATGCGGAGAAAGCAGGCAGTTTTGCGGATGTTCACCAAATTACTTTCAACGGTCAACCAGCCGCGATCAAGCTGGCGGGTGGCGTGGCTATTGCCGGAAGCGAATACACGCTTCAGAATTTGCAGGAAGCCAAGCGCAGCTTTATGGAAAACGTGCAGACAGCTTCCAGAATCAAACAGGAGAACCTGGACGAAGTTCAGAAGTACATACCGGTCTTGTTTGCCGTCTACCATCCGGATTGGCGGGAAGGGCAGGATACGGATCCTGCGATAGTGATGGAGTTTATACAGGGTCCCGATCTGGATGATTATCTGCGTTCGAATCCGGACAAATTAGCAAGTATTCTCGAGCAGTATGAAAAACTCCAGGAAGTTTTTAAAAGGCAATTAGGCCAATATGCGAGCGATGTTCGTATAAGCAATTTCAAAGTTCGTGAAGATGGACGTCTTGTTTTGGTGGATTTTGGTCAGACAATTCCTTTTATTGAGGGTGTTTCGGAAGAGATGGTGAGCCAGGTCAATGAAGGGTTTAAGAGCGAATTGGGGACGGTTCTTGGCGCGCGGTTGGCCACCAGAAAAGAGCGCGCCGCTCCCAATTTGTCTTTAATAACCGCTTTTTTAAAGCTGTCGCAGTTAAATTTGAACACGCGGAACGCCGATTTGCTGAAGGAAGCGTTGCCTGTTCTGAAGTATGAGGACGAGTCAGGCGGCGGAGTTCTGGATTTATCTAACAATTTTGGAATTACGGAAATGAATAAGGAAGTATTGAAGCAACTGGCCGAACTCCTGGAAACCATTGCCGGTGTTGATAAAAATGATCCTGAAAAGATGAAAGTCGTGAACGCCGTTTTATTTTATTTCAATCGTCATAAAATAAAAGAGCCTTTTCTTGAAGAACGTTTTATTAATGAGTTGAGGACCGGCAATCCGGAACTTTTGGACCGCTTTGTCCGCGCGGCAAAAACTGTGTCCGTCGTCTTGGCTGGTAACATCCCTGCGGAGGCTTTTTATACAGATCGTGTGCGTCCCCTTGTGGAGACGCCGCTGGAGAAGTTTGTCCGGCTGGTGGGGGAGAAGCCTAATTTGGCGGAATGGGAACAGACGGTTTTGGCGCCTGTTGACCCGGTTCAGGAAATCGATTTGACCCGTTCGCCGGTCGTAGAAGTCATCGCAGGCGGTGGCCAAACGGCAGATGGCAGAAAGATTCCCTCTGTTAAGCTTATTGTTTTCAGAGATGAGATAGACGGGGCCGTGAGAGTTCTGCGCTTGAAAGACTCCCCAACGGGCAGTGTTTTTTTGGAGATTGACGGAGAACCTATGGCCTTGATGCCGGGAGAAACTCGTTTGGCCAGGGGCGAAGGCGGCCATATTTTTTTGGGTGCCGCCCAGATAGGTTCTCAGCCTAATTCCAGCATTTCCTCCGTACGGCTCGAAGGGCAACGGCAGCTTGATGGGCATCTTCGGTTTGAGCTTAGAGGCGATAAGCTGACAGTCGTGGATGTCGGGCGCCGCGCAGCTGTCTATCCGGCTAGCCGCGTTGGATTGGCACTTGTTCCGGTTGTTCCCAAAGTTCCTTTGGTTGATTTCACGGCGGGAGAGGGAAAAATTGAGGGCAGGCAGGTGCGCTTTCCGCTTGACCAAACGGGACCTGTGACATTTGAGTTGGGTGATATGGCTTTCCAGATTAAAAAAGAAGGGTCCTCGTATCTTTTGACCCCGCTTGATCTAGCCTATTTTGATATGGAAGATATGGGTGTTTCCCAATCTTTTTCTCATTATGTCGCCCAAGACAAGGGTGTCACCTTAAAAGAGGGGCCCGGGGAGGTTAATGTGATTGGAAGGGACGACACTACCGGCGATACCCTCCTGAACGGTAGCCTCGTGTCCCTGCCGAAGGAACAGCGAGTATCCCGCGATCGGGCGATTTTGATAAAAGTGGAAAACGGTAACTTGATCGTCGAAATTTTGCCGGGAAAGAACCCTGTGCGTTATAGTTTTGTTCCTTCGGTAGCGAAGTCCGCGGTCAAAAAGAAAACAACGGATATTCTTAAGTCGGAGGAGGAGAAAGGAGCGATAGGGGAATTTGTTGAGTGGCTCGCGACGGTTTTTGAAACAACCGCGCCTGGTGGAAGGCGGGGCGAAAAAGACATCCCCTATTGGTTGGGCCAAATAAAAGGCCGTCTGGATTTTGAGCTGGGCAGCAACTACCAAAGACTGTATGGGAAGCGACTCTTAAGCGACAGTGACAAAGACGCTTTGTACCAAGCCCTTGAAACAGTGATAAAAGGAGCGGCGAGGCCGAATTTCAGCGAGGCATCTACTTTCTTGAGAAAGTTCTTTCGGCCGTACGGGATCGTTTTCAACCATGCAGCTAACCCCACAGGGTTCGGAGCGGGAAGTATTTTGGTGGGGAAGCTGTTATATGAAGCGCCTGTGGGGGATACACCTGTCGGATATAAGGGTTTTCGTACGATTGATTATGTAAAGCCATTGTATACTCGAAATATAGCCGTAAGCCACAAACCAAGCAATCACAACGACGCTGTTTATGTTTATATGGGCTACCAGCATAACGAGCCTTTGGATCCTTTTCATTGGGAAAATTTATTTGTGGCGGTTCATGAGGCGGTCCATGGAATGGATGCGGCGGAGGGTCTTTTGTATCAAATGACCGATACGGGCATGGAATTCACAGCCGACGCGCTCGCCATTCACACCGTTTTAGAGTACCTGTTGAGGGAAGGCCGGGCGGGCAGACGGCCTGGGTTCAGAAAGGAAGTCAAAGACTATTTAAAATTTATGATAGTGGAACTTGGCAAAGGGTATTTTGGTCGTAAGGACATTAACCCGTTCGGGCAGCAGGTGGGTGATATGACCGTTGCGAGTATTAACATTGCGGAAGGCCATGCCGGAAGCGTTTACAACCGTGTGCGTATCCTTTTTGAGGCTTTTTCTGGAAGGAAAATGGAAGCCCGCGAATGGCCGACGTTTCAAATTCAATTTCAGAAGTTTCTCGACAACCCCAATCTTTCAGACAGAGATCTTTTTTCAACGGTCGAGCGGATTTCCGGGCTAATGAAACAGGCGGCCGAAAAAAGGTACAAAGAAAAATTCAGCACGGTGCCGGCGTATGTTCTAAATCCGGAAGGAGGGATCCTGGATCACGTTTTGAAAGTTCGTTCCGTTGCCGGCGCCCGGATGGCGGAAATATCCTTGCCGCAAGATATTCAGCGCGCCCTGTCCGACTTAAACCAACAAGCAGCCCAGATCCAAGTTTTGGACGCTGGTAATCTTTTGAGATTGTATGAGCTTTTGGACAAAGTCACGCCTAATTGGTCATCTGAGAAGTGGCTAAGTTTCCAGCAGGCGACGCTCAGAGATTTTTTGATTCCGGTTCGATCTCTTCTCTTCGGCTCGGACCTTGTTTGGGATGTGGCAGGGGTGACGGCCAATCTGAAAGAATTGCAGCGGTGGATAGACCAATTGGACGCGGAAGACGGATTTGATCCCAACGATAAAGAATCAGCGACAAAGTTGATCCAAAGTCTGGACGCCAGCATCGGCGCCATGACGCAGGTAAGCGTCAAAAGAGAGCAACGTTACGTTCTGCAGCAGGCGCCTGGCATTCAAGATCTGGACTGGTTGGCGCGTCTTAGTTTTGAGGTGGGATTGGAAGTCGACAAAGACGGGAAATTTGTTCTGGAGATTGGGGATCGCGGGAGTGTGCGAAGAGGCGATTCCCTTCACACTCATCCTTATCACGCGACGACGAAAAGGACTAGCCCGGGACCCAGCGATAATGATATCCAACTTGGTGCCAGTAATTTTAGCGATGTTGGTCTTCTCTACGTTGAGAACAAGCGGAAGAAAAAGGTCTTGGAAGACAACGCCATTGACCAGGCCGCTCAGAGCGCAATAGTCAAAATGCAGGAGGCGAGCATACGTTATGCCGCCGGCGAAACAGAAGTGGATATGTTTACGGCCGCTGTTGGTGATCCAGAAGTTCAGCGAGCCCTGGCAAACGCCGGCCTTGCTGTCCGGTTTATTCCTCGCCGAGAGATACAGGACTTGAGCTGGCTTGAGAGGGGAACTGTACAAGTAAAGCTTAAAGATGGTTCCTCTGTGAATGTGACCCCCGCTTCCCAGCAAGCCCCTGTTTTAGGCGCGCGGATGGCGCTTAAAGAAATAGGGCCTAATGCGTCAGAGAATTTTCCGGCTACCGAACCCATTAGCGTGCGGTATGGCCCATTGGTTGTTTTCACTGCCAGTATCGTCGGAAATCAACTGGTAATTAAGCCAAACGAAACATTGAGTTCCAATAAGCCCGCCGGGCTCCAAATCCCCATTACTTCCCTTGACCACGCTGTTTTGATAGGAGAAAAGCCGCCCCTTTTAAAGCGTATTTTCCAAAGAGAACCCGATCTCGTGTTGAATACTATTACGGGAATCTTAGTTGATGTCAAAATTACAGGTCAGCCCGGCCAGCCGGTTATCCAAATCCGCAACCGTGGCCAAACCCCACTCAGAGTACAAACGCCTGAACGCCCCCCACGGCTCATAGGAAAGGCCGAAGGACTTCGTATGCTGGAACGGTTGGTCCAAGTTGCCGAGCAAAGGAAGCTCTCGTTCTCCACGATAGTGGATAACCTGACTTATGCAAACAGGGAAGGCACAAACCAGGCCCGGATGGAAAATTTATATGTGACCGAACTGCTTAAGGATGTTTTGGGTGACGATCGGAATAACAAAGAATTATTGGCATGGCTTTCGCAACAGGCAGCGTTAGAGAACCGCGTGCGCCAAGAAGATGTGCGGAAAAAAGAAGCGGCAGCTTTGGCTGTTCTTCAGTCTTTTGAAAGTCTGAAGCGGGAATATCCTGAAGAAATCATCCCTTATTTGGAAGGAAGCGAGTTTGAAGAGCTTTCAGACCGCTTGAAAGCGATGATACGCGTCTTGCGCGCGCGGCAGGAAGGAGAGGGTTTTGTCCGACCAGACCAACTGGAGAGCGATCTTATGAGTTTCGATGAAAATATTAATGAAATAAGAGTAAGGAGCCGTCCATTATTTTTCTATGATTTTTGGAGAGATCCAAACGTTACGAGACTGATCGCCGCGGTTTTGGAAGCGCGGTCTAGGCCGGATCCGGAGAATGCTTATTTTATTCTTGACGCGGGTACTGTCCCTAAAATTACCCCGCAGATGGCCAGGGAATTTTTGGCAGAAGGATATTCCTTCATTGAGGAAGGTAAATTTGACCTTGTCCTGAAACGGGCCAGCGACAATCCGGGAAGAACCAAAAGTGATTACGAGGATGTCCTCAAGGTTATTGGCCAGTCATCGTCCAGGCAAGCCATCAAAGTTCAAGCCAGCCGCGTCGGTCCGGGCGACCGTATCCGGATGCGCGACGGCCGGATGGTGAAAGTCGAAAAGATCGAGAAAGGAAATGTCTCGCTCTCAGATGAGAGCGGAGGTGCTCCGTCTTTGATCTTGCGTCAAACATTGCAGGAAATAATCTTAGAGGATTATGACAAGAGCTCCGGCGCAAAAATTTTGTCCTCCGGCGGGCGGCTGGCGGAGGCGGCGCTTTTCACCGCTCAAGAGGTCAAAAGTTTGGCGGATTTCTATTTGGCGATGCCCCGCAAGCCTCTTTCGGACACTTTCGATTTGGATAAATTGGAATACGTGCGCTTGGGAAACGTCAGCCTGGTCATGAGAGGAGTCAGCAAGCGTGACGGGAAGACTTACTACATTAAAATTAACCTTCCTCAAAATTATAAGGATCCCGAAACCGGCGAAATTTACCGCGGAGATTCAGCCCGCGCCATTATCGTGACGGGGCGCGAAGCGGACATTCAAAACGCTGTAAAAAACAACGGCCTTCTAGGCGACAGTATCGTCGGGACAAGCGCGGCGAAGCTTACGGCCGGCGAAAAGCCCGAGTTGGGAAAACTCATTGCCGCGGTTCTCAGATCCCCCAAGTATAACGAAACCGGGCTGAGGATGCAGGATACGAAAACGGGCGAATCCTTCAACAGGGAGGACGTCAACGATCTCAGGAAGTCGCTGGAGAAGCTTCTCTCTGAGCAGGGTGCGGTGCCCTATCTTGTTTTCGAAGACGCGGCGGGGGAAAAGGATGCGGGGGGACGGACGGTGAACGTCCCTTTTGTTCAATACCTGGAAGGACTCAAAAACTCCGGCCAGCTTTCCGATGATACGGCGATGAAAGGCCTTTTCAGCATTGTCGGTCGGCTTCGCACCGCGCACCAGCAGGGCCTTTTGCTGAGGGACAATGGGGGAAAAGATGAGCTTTTCATGAATTCAGGTGATCACACGCTCGCCAAGATTCTGGATCTGGGATACGCGTCCTACGAGGGAAGGGGTGCCCCCGATACGGTGAAAGCCGGCGTTCTTGCGCGTCTTGGCATCGCGCATTACCTGAAATCGACCTTCTACTTTGTGGGTGATCCGGAACTGGATCGTAATGAGATTTTTAGGGCGATGGTCAGAGGCAATTCTTATCTCAGGGATTTCATCACCGCCCTTCAAGTGATTCGTGAATATGCCGAAGCGCTGCCTAACCGATCGGAAATGAAAAAAGCTTTGATCGCTCTGCGGATGGAAGCCCTTCAAGTTTTTAAGAACGCGGTGGACCTTCAAAATCCGGCGGCAGTGGGGACCTATAATGAGCTGCGCGGAGACAAGAGCCCGGCCTCCCTTGGCTTAAGCAAAATGACTCTGGATTACGTTTTTGAGCGTCTGCGTGAAGAGGCGGGGCGGGCCTTAAGCCGGCGGGCCGGTTTTGCCAATTACAGAGATGCGGTGAAGGAGTATCAAAGCTCGCCGGAAAAAAGCCCGCTGAGGACGGCGGCGTTCAGATTTTATCTGATGGCGGTGAACGGTGTTCCTGAGCAGGATATGGATCTGGCCATGGCGGCCCAGGGCCTCACCCGCTCGGAGGTCCGGTTCGGCCCGGCGGTCGTCGAGGCCATTCAAAACTATGAACTCAGCAAACGTGCGGAGGCGCAGAACGTTCAGGCGACACAGGTGAGGTTGACGAAGCTGGCTCAGCTTGTGGGTGAACCCGCGTATCAGCGATGGGGGTATCAGCGGGCGACGGTTCGTTACCCGCAGGGAAACTTCCCCGTTTTAAGGAGGGCGGCCGGCCTGCCTGTCCGCCAGGCAGGCGCCCGGCTCGCTGCACACTTCCATCCAGCTGAGAGGACTTTCAAAGGGGCCGAGGCGGCGTCCGCTTTCCAAGCCGCATTTGAAGAAAATGTCCCTCAGGTGCTTTCATTTTTGGGATTAGAGAGAAACGACTCGGATAAAATAGCGTCCTATGAAATTTATAGAAAAAGAGACACCCGCTCCGGCATTGGCTACAGGTTGGTTTATGAGCATAGGCTTGCAGTGCCTGGCAGGGGAGTTTTTACTTTTATCGTTAAAGAAGATAAGTTACCGGCCGAGGCGGATAAATCGGACCCAGAGATTGTCAAGACCATTAGCAGCATAAACCGAGCGTATAGGGAGGAAAAAAGCATAGCGGACGAGGTGTTTAAAACAGGACATGGGGTTAAGACTGAATTGCTTGAAACACAGGATTTCTCAAAACTCATTGAATTTTCAGCGCAAGGGACCACGATAGATCAATATGCGGTCGATCAGACGGTGGCGGAAGCCCTTGGAAGCGCTTTGGGAGCGGTTCATGGCGCAGGTGCTGTTAATGAAGACTGGAAGCCGGACCACGTGTATTTGAATGAGAAGAAAGATATAGGGAAACTCGAAGTGACCTTCATAGACTTTGGGGAAGGTCAACGGGGCTTGTCTCCCGACAACCCCAGAGTGATTGAGGATAAAAGTACTTTTATGAAAAAGTTCATTCCCGATCAGCCAGCGCTCATCGAAAAATTTAATCAAGCCTACGCTGCCGCTTTGGAGGATCAAACCAGTCTTGCGGAGAGCGTGGCGCCGGCTGGGTTGGATGGGCGTTTAAGGACAGAAGCGGCAAAGCTGGTTACCGGTGATAGAATTGCTTCTGTGACGGCGCCTGTTGTGGAAACTTATTCGCTTAGATTGGACGGCGCGGCGAAATTACCGGCCTTATCGACCTCGCGGCTTTCGCAGGACCAATTAAATAAATTTTTGGAGGATGATCTTCTGAAAGCCGCTTTCGCGAAGATCGTCGCAAGCCGCGTGCTTCAGCAGCAGTCTGTGCCTATTTCCGCGCTGCCGCAGACCCTAAACGTGATCATAGTATTCACTCCGCAAGGGCAAGCGATAGCATTTCCTACGGTAGCGGGTATTTCGGTGGATGCGGGCGTTAAATTCACACCTGTGGCTGCGGACATTGAAGCCGTCCGAGGCGGAAGACTGGCCGCTACGGCGCCGTCTCTATCTACCTCGGCCATTTCTTCCGCGCCTGTGCTGCCGGCAACTTTGGTGACGGCCGCGCCAGACGTTTCGGTGGATAAAATAGTTACTTCCGTTTTAAATAAAGAAAAATTCGCGATCAATAAAGCGCTGCCGCGTATCTTTGGTTCCAAATACAATGCTTCTACTGGCAAAGTGACTCTGGCCCCGGGCCAAATCGCAGGGGTCGTGTCCTATATCGTGACTGACAGCCTCACACCGATGGAAATCGAGCAGGAAATAGCGGCTCATCAGGCGTCCATCCAGAGACTGCGGTCCAAGTTTGAGACGGGTGTAATTTTGCACCAGATCGTTCTCGTCTCCGTGGGCAAAGCGGCAGTAGATGAAGCGCGTTCCGACAAGCTCCCCGAGCAGGCCGTGAAAATGTACTATGGTGAGGTTTCGCAAGACCTTCTGAAAGCGGCTTCCGGGGCAGACGCCGGCGCCATCGTGACGGATGCCAGGAGAAATTCAGATGGCACTTACAATCTTTATAGCCACACTGCCAACATGCTGGCGGTCCTCGCGGTGGCGTTCGCGGACGAGCAGAGCGCTACGAGGTATTTGGGAGAATTGACGCAATCACTGATCGATTCGGCGGCCTTCAAAGAAGTCCAGAAAGTGCCTTCCACCGCTACGCCCGATACGTTCAGGCTCCATGGACTCGTGGTGCAAAAGCTCGAAAAACTCGCGATCGAGCTTTTTCTCAAAGTCCAGGCAGCTGTCACGCAGGCCGTTAGCGCTTCGGCCTAATCACCACCCTTCCATCCTGTATCTGTCTTTGCTACAATCCTATTTTTAAGGAGTTCTTATGAAAATCCTTATTGCCGGCTGCGGGTATGTGGGCACGGCTCTTGGAAAATATTTGGTCCGGTCCGGTCATGAAGTCTGGGGTATCCGCCGGCAATGGCCTGCTGATCGCGCTAACGGTATAAGACCTATCACCGCTGATTTGTCAAAATTTGCTTCGCTTCAGGACCTACCGCCGGCTGATGTTGTGGTTCTTTGCCAGGCGCCCTCAAGGCAAGACGATAGATACCGGGAGACTTATTTTGAAGGAACGCGAAATCTCGTCGCCGCATTGAGGGACAAAAAGCCGCGCAAGCTAATTTTGATCTCGAGCACCAGCGTTTACAGCCAAAAAGGCGGAGAATGGGTGGACGAAGCGACGCCGCCCGGAGCGGACGCTTATGAGACCGAAGAGGCCGCGCAGAACGCCAAAGTTTTGTTGGAAACAGAAAGGTTTGTTTTAAATTCTGAACTGCCTGCCACGGTCTTTCGGTTGGGCGGAATTTACGGCCCCGGCCGGCACCGCCTGCGGCTCCTGAAGGAAGGTAAAATGAAACCGTCTTTCTCGGATGTTTACACGAACCGTATTCACGTGGACGACGTTGTGGCGGGTATCGTGCTTCT
>Ga0247727_10001750_pt1 | contig 50706 bp, 46 predicted proteins | sample WisWelCaveWW1625_FD_202498 | JGI IMG/M metagenome (GOLD analysis project Ga0247727, IMG submission 202498) | Biofilm microbial communities from Wishing Well Cave, Virginia, United States - WW16-25 | ecosystem: Environmental > Aquatic > Deep subsurface > Groundwater > Cave microbial mat | place...
AGATCGCAAAGAAAATCAAAACCAAAACCAAGAAACCCAGGTCTCTCGCCAAGCTCGCCAAGATCGCAAAGAAAATCAAAACCAAAACCAAGAAACCCAGGTCTCTCGCCAAGCTCGCCAAGATCGCAAAGAAAATCAACACCAAAACCAGAAACCCAGGTCTCTGGCCAAGCTCGCCAAGATCACAAAGAAAAGCAAACCAAACCCGCCGGGTGTCTGGCGAGAGAAACTCGGGTCCGGCGGGGCGGTGCTACCATGAAAGGCCATGCCCAAGAGCCAGTTCGGAGTGGTGGGGCTGGGGGTGATGGGCCAGAACCTGGCCCTCAACGTCGAGCGCAACGGGTTTTCGGTTGCCGGGTTTGATCTCGACGCCGGCAAGGGCCGGCAGATGGGGGAGAAGGCGGCCGGCAAGCAGGTGCAGGTGGCCGGCTCGATGGGGGAGTTCGTCGAGGCCCTGGACCAGCCGCGGCGAATCCTCATGATGGTGCCGGCCGGTCCGGCCGTGGACGCCGTCATCGGCGACCTGAAGCCGCACCTCCAGCCCGACGACATTCTCATCGATGGCGGCAATTCCTACTTCGCTGACACCGACCGGCGCGGCAAAATGCTGGCCGAAGCCGGGCTGCGGTTTGTAGGCGCCGGCGTCAGCGGTGGCGAAGAAGGCGCTCTGTTGGGACCCTGCCTGATGCCGGGCGGCCCCCGCGAGGCCTACGACCACCTGGAACCCATCTTCAACCGGATCGCCGCTCGGACGGAGGATGGCGCCTGCTCGGCCTACATGGGGACCGGCTCGGCCGGTCACTACGTCAAGATGGTCCACAACGGGATCGAGTACGGCATCATGCAGTTGATCTGCGAGACCTACGATCTGCTGCGCAAGGCCCTGGGCATGCCGGCCGGCGAGATCCGCGGCCTGTTTGAGGAGTGGAACCAGGGAGAGTTGAACTCGTTCCTGCTGGAGATCAGCGCCGTAGTGCTCAGTAAGATTGACCAGGAATCGGGGCGGCCGCTGGTCGACCTGGTTCTGGACACCGCCGGCCAGAAGGGCACCGGCAAGTGGACCGCCCAAAGCGCCCTGGATCTCGGAGTGGCCATCCCGACCTTGAGCATGGCGGTGGAGGGACGAATCCTTTCGGGTTACAAACCGGAGCGCGTCGAGGCCGCCAAGGTGCTGCGCGGGCCGGCGGGGCGCTTCCGCGGCAATCGCCCGGCGTTCCTCAAGAGCTTGTGGCAGGGCTACTACCTGTCGATGCTGGCCTGCTACGCCCAGGGCCTGGTGATGCTGAAGGAGGCCGGCAAGGAGCACGGGTACGGCCTCAACCTGGCCGAGATCGCGCGCATCTGGAAAGGCGGCTGCATCGTGCGGGCGAAGCTGCTCGACCCCATCCGCAAGGCCTACAAGAAGAACCCGGGCCTGCCGAACCTGCTGGTGGACCGCCAGTTCCGGGGGCTGGTGAACCGCTACGCCTCGGGGCTGCGGCGGGTGGTCCAGACGGCCGCCAAGACCGGCGTGCCGGCCCTGGGGTTCGCCTCCACGCTCGGCTACCTCGACAGCTACCGCAGCGAGCTGCTGCCCGCCAACCTCCTCCAGGCCCAGCGCGACTACTTCGGCGCTCATACCTACAAACGCCTGGACCGCGAAGGCCCCTTCCATACCGATTGGGCTCCCTGATGTCTCAGGAAGGACTCCGGCAGTTCCAGCCCCGGCACGAGTTTTTCATCGGCCTGGATTCCGACGGCTGCGTTTTCGACTCCATGGAGATCAAGCACAAGGAGTGCTTCGCGCCGGTCTTCATCAAGTATTGGAACCTGCAAGCGGCCTCCAAGTTTGCCCGCGCAGCCTGGGAGTTCGTGAACCTCTACTCGGTGTGGCGGGGCGCCAACCGTTTCCCGGCCCTGGCCAAGGTGCTGGACCTGCTGCGGGAGTGGCCCGACGCCATGCGGCGCGGCATCCGCATCCCGGACATCACCCCACTGACGGACTTCATCCATTCCGGGATGGCGCAGGGGAACCCGGCGCTGGAGGAGCTCGTGAAGCGCACTGCTGATCCGGTGTTGGAGCGGACGCTGGGGTGGAGCAAGGCCGTCAACCGGGCCATCGCCGACCTGGTGGAGGGGGTGCCGCCCTTCCCCGGCGTGCGGGAGTGCCTGGACAAACTGGCCCCCAAGGCCGACCTGGCCGTCATCTCCGGCACCCCGGGCGAGGCCCTCCAGCGCGAGTGGGAGGAACACCGCATCGGCCACTATGCCGCCGTGATCGCCGGCCAGGAAATGGGATCGAAGAAGGAGCACCTCGAGATCATGGCCGCGGGCAAGTACCCTCCCGGCCGGACCCTCATGATCGGCGACGCCCCTGGGGACCTCAAGGCTGCCCGGGCCAACCATTTCCTCTTTTACCCCATCAACCCGGGCCACGAAGAGGCCTGCTGGAAGGAACTCCTGGACACGGGCCTGGACCGTTTCTTTGCCGGGAGCTTTGCGGGCGACTACGAGCGGGGCCGCATCGCGGAGTTCGAGAAGCTGCTGCCGGACAAGCCGCCGTGGTAACACCCCCCGGACAGGCAAGAATGCCTGTCCTACCGGGGGATCACGTGGACCGGGGAGCCGATCAGCTGCTGAAACTCCGGGTTGTCGAGTAGGGCGGCGAACTCGGCCTGCTCGGGGATTTTCTCCTTCTCCTTGAGCCCTTCCTCCAGCGCCTTGCGCAGATATTGCAGGGCCCGCTCCAGGTAGCCGGCCACCGCGTAGGTCTTCGCCATGTAGTAGTGGAAGCGGGCGCGGTCCTGCACGCTGCGCTCCTGCAACAAGCTGCCGAAGGTGCCGCGGTGCTCGAAGATCTCGGGGTCGAGCTTTATGGCCGTCAGGTAATGCTCGGAAGCCTTGTCGTAGTTCTTGCGGGCGAAATAGGCGGTGCCGAGGTTGGAGTGGATGGAGGCCGAATTGGGGCTCAGGGTCAGGGCCCGGCGATAGGAGGAGATGGCGCGGCGATAGCTGGCGCGGGCGTAGTGGACGGTGCCGACGTTGTTGACGGCCTCGGAATACTGCTTGTTCAGCCTGACGGCGCGCTCGTAGTGCCGCATGGCCTGGTCGAGCTGCATCTGCTGGTGATAGGCGATGCCGAGTTTGTTGAAGAGCACGTGCGACTTGGGCTCCGGGCGCAGGGCCTGCTGGTAGGATTCCACGGCCTCCCGGTACATCTTGCGGGCCATGTAAATGTCGCCGCGCTTCTCAGCCGTCAGGCCGGCGACGGGGGGGAGCGGCGACGGCTGGGTGCGGTCCACCAGCTGGGGGAGCAGGGCCAAGGCCAGGATGATCGCGGCCGGCATGACAGGCCTCCTTACTTCAGGTTCTATTGTAACACCGCCAGCAGGACCCGGCTCGCTGCCCACCAGGAGAGCAGCAGCAACATCAGGGCTACTTCTGCGGCTAAGGGCCACCCACCTTCTATCTTGTATTGAGCGGGGCTTGCCTCAACGACCGAAAAGGGTTTAGCTTGGTGGTATGAGCATGCAGACCGCGCAACTTCTGGAAGCGTTCGACGCTCTGCCGGATGAGGAGAAGCGGCTCTTCACTATGGAGTTTCTGCGAAGGGCCATTCCCTTCGATTCGGGCCCCCTGGACGACGAGGAAACTGCACAAGCTGCCGATCGGCTCTTTGACGAGCTGGACGCCGAAGAGCGAGTGATACTAACTCGTGGTGAGATCTGGCTCTTCGATCTCGGCATGGCAGCGAAGGTTCGGCCCGTCCTGGTAGTGAGCCGAGGTTACGGGGACGCCGACCGCGCATTGGTAACCATCGTCCCCCATACGACCAGTCTTCGAGGTTCCCAGTACGAGATCCCGGTAAATGTTCCGTTCTTGAAGCCTGGCGCCTTCTTGGTCCAAAACGTGGCAACGTATCCAAACGCGAGAGCTATCCGGAGGCTCGGTACACTGAAGCCCGAACAGTTCGATTTGGTCTTCCAAGGTCTGCTACGCTGGCTTGGACACGCCACGCCGTAGCGCCTGGCCACTCGGAAAACACCCGGAAGACCGAACGCGGAAGCGTGCTCCCCATCGGGATCTGCGCCGCCGGCGCGGGCGTCGTTGGGGACCTACTCATCCCGCAACGCCACCGTGCAGTCGACGCGGGTGGCGCGGCGCAGGGGGATCCAGATGGCCGCCGGGGAAAGCAGCAGGATGGCGCCGGCCGCCAGGGCCAGCGCCAGCGGGTCGCGGGGATGGACCTGGAACAGGAGCGCCTGGAGGAAGCGGCCCAGCGCCAGGCTTCCCCCCAGGCCGGCGGCGAGGCCGATCCCGACCGGGATCATGCTCTGTCTGACCACCAGCTTTGCGATTTCGGCGGGCCGGGCCCCCAGCGCCATGCGGATACCGATCTCGCGCACCCGCGAGGCCACCAGGTTCGCGAGCACTCCATAGAGGCCGATCATGGCCAGCGCCAGGGCCAGGCCAGCAAAAATTACCAGCAGGAGAGTGTTGAATTTCCGCTGCAACTGCCAGTAGTGGAGGTAGAAATCCATGGTCTGGACCTTTGCCGGGATGTCCTTGTCCAGGGACCAGACGGCTTTCTGGATGGCCTTGGTGAAGGATTCGGGCGCCGACCGGGTGCGCACCACCAGGGTGGCGCTCCGGAGCTTCAGGTACGGCCAGAAGATCTGCGGCCGGGTTCCGTTCTCCACGCCCATCGGCCGGTAGTCGGATACCACCCCGACGATCTGTTGGGCGTGCTTCTTGTCGGAGCTGAGCAGCCGCTTGCCGAGGGCCTCCTCGCCGCTGAGGAACTGCCGCGCAAACGCCTGGTTCACCATGATGACGGTGTCCTTCTCCTGCTCGGCCAGGGCGAGGTCGGAGTCGGTGAAGAAACGTCCGGCTTGGAGCGGCAGTCCGATCACGCCGAAATACTGCGGGCTGGCGTACGCCCTGTCGGCCATGGGACGGGACTCGATGGGCGGCGCCGGGCGACCGGCGATGTAGAAGTCCGCAACCGTAATGGAGTGGAGCGGCAGGTTGTCGACCACGGCGGCTCCGGCGACCCCGGGAATGGAGCCGGCGCGGTTCATCAGCTCACGAAAGAATCGGGATCGACTGGCGCCGTCGGGATAACGCTTTTCCGGAAGGTCGATGTCGACGGAGGTGAGGCGCGCCGTCTGGAAGCCGATGCCGAGCGAGACCAGCTGTTGGAAGCTGCGAATCATCAGGCCGGCCCCGGCCAGCAACACCAGGGCCAGCGCGACCTCGACGGCGATGAGGAGCTGGCGGGCGCGCACGCGGGCGGCCGAGGCGCCCCAGCCACCGCCGGCCTTGAGCGCCGAATGCAGGTCGGGGCGCGAAGACGCCATCGACGGAGCCAGGCCGAAAAGCAGGGTGGTGAAGACCGCGGCGGCGGCGGCGAAGGCGAATACCGGGAGGTGGATCCCGATCAGGTCCGGGCGCTGGATCTCAGGGGGCTCGAACGCCAGCATGAGCTGGATCGCCCAGCGAGCCAGCAGCAGGCCGGCAGCGGCCCCGGCGATGGAGACGACCGAGGATTCGGTGAGGAGCTGAGCGACGACGCGCGCCGGCGTTGCGCCCAAGGCCACCCGGACGGCTATCTCGCGAGAGCGCAGGGTGGCCCGCGCCAGGGTCAGGTTGGCCAGGTTGGCGCAGGCGATCAGCAGCAGAAACCCCACCGCACCCATTAAGACATACAGAGCGCGATGCAGGGTGGGCGCGGTGTCCTCGACCTCGAAGGGGAAGACGCTGGCGCTCCAGCCCTGGTTCAGCTTGGGGTCGGCTTGAGCCAGCCGGCCGGCGATACCGGTCATCTCGGTTCGCGCCTGGGCGAGGGAGACGCCCGGCTTGAGCCGGGCGGTCACCAGCAGCTGGCGTTGGGTGTCGTCGTCGGCGGTGGTCCACAGACGCGAGAGCGGCAGCCAGACGTCCGGCTTGACTTGATCCATGCCCTCCCAGGTTGCCGGCAGGTGAAATTTCGGCGGCAGCGCGCCGAGAATGGTGTAGGCGACGCCGCCCACCGTGATGGACCTGCCGAGAGCGGCCGGATCGCGATGGAAGCGGCGCTCGAAATAGGCGTCGGCCAGGACCGCCACACGGTCGTTGCCCGGGCGGTCTTCCTCGGAGGTGAACAGCCGGCCCAGGCTCGGGCGGGCCGCGAGCATCCCGAACAGGTTGGCGGAGGCGAACACGGTCGTGAGCTGGCCGGGCTGGTCCATGCCGGTTTCGGTCAGCTTCTTCTCGCGGAAGGCGGCCATGTCCGTAAACGAGGTATTCTGGCGCCGCCACTCCAGGTAGTTCTTGCGCGCCACCTGCAAGCGCCTGCCCAGGGGATCGGGCATGTTCGGGATCCGCTCCCAGACAAAGACCAGCCGCGAGGGATCGGGATAGGGGAGCGGGCGGAGAACAATGGAGTGCAGGACGCTGAAGATGGCGGCATTGGCGCCGATGCCCAGGGCCAGAACCGCGAAGCAGGTCAGGGCGTAGGCGGGGCTGTGGCGCAAGGTGCGAAGGGCGTAGTGGAGGTCCTGGAGGAGCGCCATGAGGCTGGTGGGCTCATGGTATCAGATCAGGATTGTGGATCGTGGTGTCTCCCCCCAGGCGAGTTGCCTCCCCACGAGAGTATAATTGCGCTGGTGACTGCTTGAGCCTCCCAGCGGGCGTCCAACTCGGTCCTTACGAAATCCTCGCCCAGATCGGCGCCGGCGGGATGGGAGAGGTGTACCGCGCCCAGGATCCGCGGATTGGGCGCGAGGTGGCGATCAAAGTTCTTCCGGCCGCCTACTCGTCCGACCCAGATCGCCTGCGGCGGTTCGAGCAGGAGGTGCGCGCCGCCGGGGCCCTGAACCATCCGAATGTCCTCACCATCTACGATGTGGGCACGCACGACGGCTCACCCTACATTGTCTCCGAGTTGCTGGAAGGGGAGACGCTGCGGGCGCGGCTTGCAGGAGCAGCGCCCCTGCCGCAGCGGAAGGCGGTGGAACATGCGCTGGAGATGGCGCGGGGGCTGGCCGCGGCGCACGAGAAAGGGATCGTCCACCGGGATCTGAAGCCGGACAACCTGTTCGTGACCAAAGCCGCGGGTGTGAAGATTCTCGATTTTGGACTGGCCAAGCTGACCTACCCGGAGGCAGTCCAGGGAACCGTCAGCCACCTGCCAGCAACTCCGGGCGTCACCGAGCCGGGCGTGATCATGGGGACGGCCGGCTACATGTCGCCGGAGCAGGTGCGGGGCCAGACTGCGGACCACCGGGCGGATATCTTCGCCTTCGGCGCGATTCTGTACGAGATGCTGAAGGGCCGCCGCGCATTCGCCGGGGACACGCCGGTGGAGGCGCTGAATGCAATCCTGAAGCAGGAGCCGCCGGAGCTGTCGGGGGAGTCGCCGTTGGAGCGCATGGTCCGGCGGTGTCTGGAAAAGGAACGGGAGGAGCGTTTCCAATCGGCAAGGGACCTGGCCTTCGCTTTGGAGACGCTGGCTGGCACGCCGGGTCCGGTGGGCGCGCCGCCGGTCCAGGCGCGCCGCAGGACGGCGCCGGCCCTATGGATGGCTGCGGCTCTGTTGGTTCTGGCTGCCGTGATCGGCGGGGTGGGTCTGCTTCGCTGGCGGGCCCCGGAACCCGCGGCCGCGCGATTCTACGTTTATCCGCCCGAGAAGACCGCCCTGGACGCAGGGGTCACGGTCTCACCCGACGGCAGACACCTTGCCTTCACCGCACTGCGTGCCGACGGGCCGGTCACACTCTGGGTTCGGGCGCTCGATTCGCTGGCGCCGCGCGAGCTCCCGGCGACCGAGGGCGCCACCCTTCCGTTCTGGTCGCCGGACAGCCGCTCCATTGGGTTCTTCGCCGGGGGCAAGCTGAAGACGATCTCGCTGGCGGGCGGCTCGCCCCAGACGCTGTGCGACACAGACGATCCCCGAGGAGGCGCCTGGAGCCGCGAGGGAGTAATTCTGTTCGGCCCGAACCCAACCGCGGGCCTCTATCGAGTGCCCGCTTCGGGCGGTAAGCCCGAGCGTGCCACGGCGCTTGTTGCCGGGCGCGGCGAAGCTACCCATCGCTGGCCGCAGTTCCTGCCCGATCATCGCAGTTTCCTTTTTTTCATCTACAGCGGCCGGCCCGCGACTCGCGGCGTCTATGCCGGCTCTCTCGGCTCGAAGGAGACAAGGCTGGTGCTGAACACCGACCGCATGGCGATCTACGCTGCGGCGGAGGGCGGCCGGAACTCCCGGCTCTTGTTTCTGCGCGAAGGGACCTTGATGAGCCAGCCCTTCGACGCCGGCAAACTTCAGCTCACCGGCGAACCCACACCGGTCGCCGAGCCGCTGTGGCGGCACGGCTCGCTCTGGGGTCTGGCGGCCTTTTCCACCTCTCACACCGGGATACTTGCCTATCGCAGCGGCGGCATCCAGAACTTCCAAATGGAGTGGCTCGACCGGCAGGGAAAATCGATAGGCGCCGTTGGCCCGCCGGGCAGCTACGAAGAGCCGTGGCTGGCGCCGGATGAAAAACGCGTGGCTCTTATCCGCGACCCCGCGTTGACCAGCGCCGTCTGGATTCTCGACACGGCCCGGGGCACGCTCTCGCGCCTGACCTTCGATGCTTCGGCGCACCTCACCCCGGTGTGGTCGCCCGATGGGCGCCGGATCGCCTTCGCTGCCGATCACGAGGGCACCTTCGACATCTACGCCAAAAATGCGGATGGCACCGGGACCGAAGAGCTGATGTTAAAGGGTGAGAACGCCGAGTTTCCAGGGGATTGGTCGCTCGACGGCCGTTTCTTGCTCTACGAAACCATCACCCCGAGGGATTTGTGGGCCTTGCCTCTGGCTGGAGATCGCAAACCTTTGCCCATTGCTCAGACGGAGTTCGACGAAACCCAGGGACACTTTTCTCCGGATGGGAAATGGGTGGCGTTCGTCTCCAACGAGACCGGCAGATACGAGGTGTACGTGCAGCCCTTCCCGGGGGGGCCCTCCGGGCCCGGCGCCAAGTGGCAGGTCTCCACCAGCGGAGGCGTGCAGCCGCAGTGGCGGCGGGACGGCAAGGAACTCTTTTTCCTGGGGCTGGACCGCAAGCTGATGGCCGTAGAAATACAGACTACGGCGGCCTTCCGGGCCGGCTCGCTCCAGGCCCTGTTCCAATGGCAGGTTTCAGGCTTCGGAGCGGTTCGTGGCGCCTATGTCGCCGCCGCCGACGGCCGGCGCTTCCTGGTGATCAAGCCGTTGCTGGAAACGACGCCCATCACGGTGGTTCTCAACTGGGCCGCAGGACTGAAGCAATGAGGCTCCCCTGCCGCCGGGCTCGCCCCCTGGCCTCCGTCGCCCCCTGGCCCCAGCGGCCCGCGGCGGCGCCGCCCCGAATACCGAGCTGCTGAGGAGGCCAAATGCTCGAACTCCGTGAAGTAGCCAAGAGCTTTTCCGGCATACCCGCCGTGGACGGAGTCAGCTTTTCGGTGCAGGCCGGCGAAGTAGCCGGGTACCTTGGGCCGAATGGCTCCGGCAAGTCCACCACCCTGAAGATGATCACCGGGATCATGGAGATGACGTCGGGCCAGATCCTGTTTGGCGGCCAACCGATCCAGCGCGATTGGATCGCCTACAAGCGCTGCATGGGCTACGTGCCCGAGGAGCCGCACCTCTACGCCCATCTCTCGGCACTGGAATACCTGACAATGGTGGGTCAGTTGCGGGAACTGCCCCCGAAGTCCACGCGGGAAAAGATTGCAGGGTTGTTGCGGCTCTTCTCGCTCCACGGTGACCGGCACTCGCCGATTTCGAACTATTCCAAGGGAATGCGCCAAAAAGTGCTATGGGCCGCCGCGCTGCTGCATGATCCAGAAGTCCTGCTGCTGGACGAACCATTTTCCGGTCTCGACGTCGGCTCGGCTTTGGTGATGCGGAGCTTGATCCAGGAACTGGCCGCTCGTGGCAAAGTCGTTCTGCTCAGCTCCCATGAACTGGAAGCGGTGGAGCAGGTCTCGTCGCGCGTCATTATTCTACACCGGGGCAAGGTCGTCGCCGACGACTCCATCGAGCGCTTGCGAACCCTGATGGCGCTGCCGAGGCTCGAGGACATCTTCTCCCGGCTTGCGGTGGAGCAGGACCCGGCGGCCGTTTCCCGCGCCATCGCAGACCTGCTCCGGTCCTGACAGGGACCTCCCATGAACCTCCCATTCCGGGTGCTCTTTCGCGAATTCCTGTTCCGGATGGTGGATCTGGAACTGCTGGCGCCCAAGGGCGACATGGGAAAACTGCTGGGCCAGTTCGCCGCGCTACTGATTTTCTTGAGCTTGGGGTTCACGCTTCCGGCCTTCGCGGTGGGCAGCGCCAGCGGTCTTCCCGGGCAGGTGAGCCTGCTGCTGACTCTGAGCGCGGAGCACTTCCTGATTGCCACCACGATGCTGGTGGTGGGTCTGTTTGCGGTGTTGAGTTGGGATTCTACGTTTCCTAACCGGCGTGATGTATTTGTGCTGGCGCCCCTGCCGGTGCGCGCTCGCACTCTGTTTTTGTCGAAAATAGCCGCGGTAGCCGCCGCCCTGGCCCTCACGGTGGTCACGCTACACGCCATCGCCGGGATCGCCTGGCCCGCCGTTCTCCATTCGCAGGCCGTGGCTCAGCCGACCCCTGTCCTTACTTATGGCGCAGCGTTGCCGCCCGTCGATGCGGACGAACTCGAAGCCGTCCTGGACCGCGACCTGGCGCCAGCGCGTAGGGCGGGGAGCGGCGCGCTGGCGCCAGGAACCGGAGCGGGCGTGGTTGTTGGCGTGGTTCATCACGGGGTCCGGCGGATCTTCGCCTATGGAACCGCGAAGCCCGCTTCGATCTTCGAGATCGGATCGATCAGCAAGACGTTTACCGGCCTTCTGCTCGCACAAATGGTTGTGCAAGAGAAGGTGGCTTTGGATGAACCCGTGCGCCGTCTGCTGCCGCCAGGAACCGTTGCCAGGCCCTCCGGGAGGGAAATCCACCTGCTGGATCTGGCGACCCATCGCTCCGGTCTGCCGTCCTGGCCCGACAACCTCAAGCCCGCCGATCGAGCGAATCCCTTCGCGGATTATGGGGCGGCTGATCTGAATCACGGGCTGCTTTATTGGTCGCCGTCGTATTGGTTTCTGGGTCTGTTCCAGCAACTGAGTGGATCGCCGGCGCTGGCGCCTCTGGCCCGGCGGGCCTGGTGGGGCCTGGCAATCTGCGTTACCCTGACCGCAACCGCATACTTGCTTTCCTATTTCCGAACCCTCCGCAAGATCGTCGAAGAGCCGGACATCGCGCCCAGCTCGCGCGGCTGGAACTGGCTGCCGCGATTCGGGAATCCCCTGGCCACCGCGGTGACGCAATTCAGTCTTCGCACGCTTTTCCGCAGTCGCCACCATCGGATGATACTCGCTTTCTACTGGGGGATCGCCTTCGCATTCGTGATTTTCATCGCCAAGAGTCCTGGAGTGCGGAGACAAATGGGCGGGGGCGATGACCTCTGGCATCAACCCAACGTGCCTGTGCTGGCGGGCAGCGTGCTGGTGCTGTGCGCCGCGATGGTGGGAATTCGCGTCGTGGCCTCCATGCCTCTCGAACTCCGCGCCAACTGGATCTTCCAAGTCACGCCCGTTCCGGGCGGCCCGGAGAGCCTGGCTGCGGTCCGGAGGGCGCTCTACCTATTGGGTCTTGCTCCGGTCTGGTCCGCGTCAGTCGCGCTGTTTTTGTGGCTTTGGCCGTGGCCGTCCGCGGTGGGTCACCTGGCAGTGCTGGGGATCCTGGGGATGGCTCTAACCGAACTGTGCTTGTCCGGCTTTCACAAAATTCCCTTCACCTGTTCCTATCTGCCCGGCAAGTCTCAAGCGAACATGGCGGTGCTCGGATTCCTGGCGCTGCTCTTTCTTATCGTCAAAGGTGCAGAGGTGGAACGGCGCGCCCTCGACGATGCGGCGACCTTCGTCAAAATGGGCGTGGTGCTTGGCGCCCTGGCGGCCTTCGCCCGGTGGCGGACGTCCAGATCGTTGGAGTCCGAGCTGCGATTCGAGGAAGAGCCCGCGCCGGCTATCTTCGCTTTAGACCTGCATCGAGACGGCGTGCCGCCGGCATGACCTGCGATTCGGGGCTGGCCATCCCTTCCGGCAGCCCGAAGGCGATGACGTTGGACCCCGCCGTCAACGCCACATACTGCCGCCCCCGGAAACTGTAGCTCATCGGCGAGGCCGTGATCTTGGCGCCGGTATTGAAATGCCAGCGCCCGGCCGGTTCGGGCATCCTGGGCGGTAAAGACGCCCTGGTCGTCCCCGGCGAACACCACCGCGCCGGCCGTCGAGAGTAGCCCGGCCCCGTAGGACCGCGAGCCGATCTGCTTGTGCTCCCAGCGCAGCTTGCCGGTCGTCAGATCCAGGGCCCGCACGTACATCTGCCACGGCTCCTCGGGGCTCTCGATGTAGCCGGTGGCCATGAACGGGAATCCGCCCGGGCGGAACCGGTCGGCGCCAGCAGGTCACGCCCAAGATGAGCTAGCAGCGCTAGGTCTCTGCACCCGCATCTACCGACTTGAAATACTCGATGGTGCGGCGCAGGCCTTCTTCGAGCGGCACGCGGGGCTCCCAGCCCAGCAGCGCCCGGGCTCGGGAGATATCGGGGCGGCGCTGCCGGGGATCGTCCTGCGGCAGATCGCGGTATTCTATCGGCGAGCGAGTGCCGGTGAGGTGCTGGATACGCTTGGCGAACTCCAGGATGGTGATCTCGTCAGGGTTGCCCAGGTTGACCGGCAGGGGATCGGAACTGGACAGGAGCCGGTAGAGGCCCTCCACCAGGTCCGAGACGTAGCAGAAGCTGCGCGTCTGGCTGCCGTCGCCGTAGACGGTCAAAGGCTTGCCCTCCAACGCCTGGCCGACGAACGACGGCACTACCCGGCCGTCGTTGAGCTTCATGCGCGGGCCGTAGGTGTTGAAGATGCGGGCAATGCGGGTCCCCAGCCCATAGCGGCGATGATAGGCCATGGTGAGGGCTTCGGCGAAGCGCTTGGCCTCGTCGTAGACCGCCCGCGGCCCGACCGGGTTCACGTTGCCCCAGTAGGTCTCCCGCTGGGGGTGTTCGGCCGGGTCGCCGTAGCACTCCGAGGTCGAGGCCAGCAGAAAGCCGGCCTGGTGTTCCAGCGCCAGGTCGAGCAGATTCTTGGTTCCTGCCGAGCCCACCTGCAGGGACTCGATGGGAAACTTCATGTAATCGACCGGGCTGGCCGGTGAGGCTAGGTGCAGCACCTGGTCGAACTTCCCGTCGACCGGGAGCTTTTCGGTGACATCACACTCCCGCAACTCAAACCGGGTGTGGCTGGCCAGCTGGGCGACGTTGTCCGACCGGCCGGTAAGAAAGTTGTCCACGGCTACTACCGTGTGGCCCTCTTGGATCAGCCGGTCGCAGAGGTGAGAAGGAACGAATCCGGCCCCGCCGGAGACAAGGATACGCATAAGGTTCGGGGACCAGTGGCCGGCAACCAGCGCCCGGATCCCCTAAATACCATCCTAGCAGGGAGCGGCCTGCGGCCGCTAGGAGGACCGGTGAGATCGGACGAACCGGTCCACCCGGTCCTGATAGATCTTCACTTTGCCCTGCTTGCGACGCCGTTCCTTGAGTTCGTCCTTGAAGACCTCGAAGGCTTCGTTCTGGCGGTTGCCGAGAATCACCTCCCGCAACCGGTCCCGCTGGCCGGCAGTGGCGGGGCTTATGTCGGCGTCTTGCCGTTGGACCACGCGGTACACGACCTGGTCGGCGCCCGAGGGCACCGGCCCCAGCACGGCGTGGGATGGGGCCGTGAAGGCTTCCGCCAGAATCGCGCCGGTCCCGACGCCGGGCACAGATCCTTCCCGCGTGAACAACTCGCTGGTCTTGGCCTCCAGGCCATAGCCCTTGGCAACCTTCTTCAAGTCTCCCCCGCTGGCCTTGGCCTTCTCGAACAGCTCGCGGGCGCGCTCCTCGGCCGCCTGCCGGGCCTTGGCGGTCTTGACATCGTTGCGGACTTTCTCCTCCACGTCGGCCAGCTCCGCCTGCCGGGATGGCGAGAGGTCGGTGACCACCCCCACCACCGCTTTTCCTGTCATCTGAATGGGACCCAGCACGGCGCCCTTGCTGGCGCTAAAGATGGCTTCCAGCAGCGCCGGCTCGGAGCCAAGTTCCGGGATGGTCCCCCCGCGCTCGAGGTTGGCTGCCGTCAGGGCGGTAAGCCCGACCTCGCGGGCGGCTTCTTCGAGCTTCAGCCCGTGCTTGTTGGCGACCGTCCGGGCGGCGTCCGCCAGGCGGATGCGCTCCACGTCGGAGCGCTCTCGCCGGATCTCTTCGCGGATGGAGGCTTCCACCTCCGGCAGCGGTTTCAGCCGGGCGGTCTCCCGCTCCAGGACCCGGATGATGTGGTAGCCGTACTGCGTTTTCACCAGGTCGCTGGTCTCGCCCGGCTTCATCGAGAAGGCCCTTTGTTCGAACTCCGGCACCGTCTGGCCGCGCGTGATCCAGCCGATTTCGCCCCCTCGGGAGGCGCTGCCGGGGTCGTCGGAATGGGTCTTGGCCAGCTCCGAGAAGTCCTTTCCCTGGCGGACCTGCTGGAGCACCTCCCGGGCCTTGTCCTCGATCTTCTTGATCTCGTCGTCCTTCTTCTCTGTGGTCTTGAACAGAACATGCGTGATCCGGCTGCGGTCCTGCACCCGATAGCGGTCGCGGTTCTCGTTGTAGTAGCGCTCCAACTGCTGCGGCGTAGCCTGGAGCTTGGCCGCGATCCTGGCGTCGTCAATCACCATGTATTTCAGAGATCGCCGCTCCGGCAGCAGATAAGCGCCGCGGTTCTTCTGAAAGTGCTCCTGGATCTCGGCCTGAGTCACCGAAACGGCCTGCTCCAGGCTGGCCGACGAAACAGCGACATACTCGATCTTGGCCTGCTCATTCTTGTGGCGGTAGTCCTGGTCGATCTCCTGTGGCGACACCGTGACGCCGTCCGTCACCAGGTGCCGCAGCTTGGTCAGGGCCAGGTCTTTGCGAATCAAGGCCTCGAATTCCGGGATCGACTTCTGGAAGCGGACCTGCAAATGAGAGGCGTACTGTTCCTTGCCCACGAAACTGCCGCCCTGGAACAGGAACGGGAGGCTCAGCCGCAGGAAATCGGCCAACTCCTGCTCGGTTACCGCCAGGCCCAGGCGCTCGGCCTCCTGAAGCAGGACGCGATCGGCGATCAGCTCCTGGACGATCTGGGGCGCGATAAAACCGTAGGCGCCGGGCGGGATTCGCCGCTGGGTGATGTAGTCCTGTAATAGGGCCTGGGCCTCGCGGACGCTCACAACGTCGCCGCCCACCTCGGCCAGCACATCATCCCCCTCGGTCGAGCCGACACCACTCGAAAAACCGGGAATCAGGGTGATCACCATGGTGAGGATCACCGGCGCCACGATCACACCCAGCAGGATGCGGAACGTCTGCTTGCGGCTCCGAAACAGTTGAAACATGGGACTTCCTTCCGGAAAGGGCTAAACCCTCATTATAGCGGAGGCGGAGGCCGGCAAGTCCTCCGAGAGGCCTGTTTCTAACACAAGACGGGCCTGAAGGAGGGGAAGCATCCTGAGGAGTGATCATCAGCATGAAAGAAACTTTCTGCTGTCGAGAAACACCGAACCACAAGCAGATCCCTCGCTGCGCTCGGGATGACACGTCGGCGATCCGGCCTCTGCGAATCCGCTCGGTGGCCGGGCCCCGTGGTGGACCGTGAGAATCTGCGCGTCCTCGTCGCGAGTCCGGTAGATGACGCGATAGCTGCCCACAATAATCTCTCGGATGTTCTCGATTCCAAACTCCGGAACTTTACAATGGCTCTGTCCTACCGGATGTAGACTGTGCTATACCGTCTTAGTCATCGGTGCGCAGGCTATGAGTCAGTTAGACAAAAGCGCTACGCCTCAAGGAACGACAATGCCGTCGCCGCAGGCTGTCCGGGCGCAAGTCGATAGGATCGTCAGCAGCCGGCATTTTCTCCGCTCCCCGAGACTGAGCCAGTTTCTGCGTTTCGTCGTGGAAGAAGCCCTCGAGGGCCGCGGTGAGCAGATCAAGGAAACGGTCTTGGCTCCGAGGCCTTCGGTCGTCCCTACGCGTACGACCCGAAAGTCGATCCCATTGTTCGCGTTCAGGCCCGGAATCTTCGCCGCAAGCTGGCTGAATACTACGCTGAGTGCCACGACGCCGTCATCATCGAGTTTCCTGTGGGGGCCTACGTTCTGCTGTTCCGGCCGGCCCCCGTGTCAGAAGACGCGCCTCCACCGGTGGCAGCTCGGATCGGCCGGCGGGCGAAACTGGCGGCCGCCGCCGTTCTATGCGTGGCTGCCAGCGTGCCTCTGGCCTGGTGGTGGGCTGATCGCAATCCTTTTTCCGACCCGGTATGGAAAGTGGAACCGTTGACGTTCGACCCCGGTTTGACTGGTCACCCCGACGTCTCAGCCGACGGACGCTGGCTGGCGTATTCCTCGGACCGCTCCGCCGAGGGATCGACCGATATCTGGGTGTATGATCTCCGCCAGCCTGGGCTGCCGATTCGGCTGGCTGCCCCCCCTGCGCGAGACGAGGCCCCGAGCATTTCTCCGGACGGCCGGCTGGTAGCGTTCCGATCCTGGAGAGACGGCGGAGGGATCTATGTAGTCCCCCGGGCGGGTGGTGAACCGCGCCGCCTTGCCGACCGCGGTTATGCGCCAAGAATCAGGCGGTGGCCGGCGCCGGATCGGTGTAGTCATCGGCCGGCACGAAGATGGCCTGCACCGAGGTGATGGAACCCTTCTTGGTGGAGGTGATGCGCTCTTGCAGCTCGCCCATCTCGGTGGCCTCACAATCAGCAAGCTGGTGCGATGCCGCCGATTTCCTGGCTGATCTTCAGGCCGGGACCCATCAGCCCCGCAACTTGTCCCAGCTCGATGCTAGACTTGTGGAGTGAAGGTTACGGTGTGAGATGATCCGCCGCGTCAGGGTCAAGAACTTCGGGTGCCTCAAAGATGTAGACGTAGAACTGGGCCCTTTGACGTTGCTGCTCGGTCCCAACGCGTCTGGCAAATCCACTTTCATTCGAGCCGTGCAAGCGGTCAGTAAACTGCTTCGGTCCGCCCTCCGAGGGGAGCACGGTGAGTTCCGTCTCGAGCGCGCCACCTTGGACGAGCTTGCAGGGGACAATCAACAACCGATCCTCTTCTCTGTCTGGCTGAACGAAGACACCAACCCGACGTATAGCCTGCAGATCCAAAAGGTCGCCGGACTGTGGACCGTCACGCGCGAAGCTCTCAATTTCGAGGGTTTCGCCTTCGACAGTTCAACCGGGCCTTTCGAGTTTCGAACCCAACGACGCGGTGTCATCCGGTTGGGGACGGGAAACGAGGATCTACGTCATGCGTCGATTCCCTACCTCGTTTATCCCTACCGAGAAGACGGCGTCGCCTGCCCGAGCATACGGCCATTCCTCGACTTCGCCGCGAGCTTCGGCCTGGCCTACCGCTACCGTGTGAACCCTAGCGACTTGGTCACACCCACTCTCCCGCCTTGGATCCGTCGGGATGAACCATACACCGACCAATCCGGTAACGGTTTCGTCGCTACGCTTCAGTCCTGGTTCCAGCGCGTCGACGGCAGAAGGACTTTCGATGATGTCGTCCTGCCGGAGCTCCACACTCTCTTCCCGCACATTCGCGGAATCGGTTTCAAGCGGGGCGTGGGAGGCGGGATCGCCCTGGAATACGAGACCGATCGGAAGAGGGAGGCAGTCCCGGCCGAATTGGAATCGGATGGAGTGAATATGGGACTGTTCCTGCTGTGCATCCCATACCTGTTGGCGAATGTTCCCGCAGACTCGGTTTGCCTGGGCCTGGAGGAGCCCGAGGCTGGAACGCACCCGTTCCTACAGGAGCAGCGACTCCACTACTTGCGACACTTTGCTGGCAGGACTATTGGCGGTCGACGTTACCAGATCATCGCCACAACTCACTCCGTCGAGTTGGTACGATGGGTCCGCCAGGAAGAGTTTCTCGATATAGCACGCTTCGTCGAGCATCTCGGCCCGGAAGAAGGCACCAAGATCCACCGCCTCCTTGATCAGAAAGACGTGGACCGCGTGTATGAGGCGTACGAAAGGAACCCTGGCATCGCCTGGTACTCAGGGCTGTTCGGCGGCGTTCCCGCCAGACCCGTATCCATGATCTGACGCAATGCCCGCGCCCGTTCGCTTCGCAGTGGTTGGGGAAGGCCGAGACGAGCACGGCCTCTGTGGGGCAGGGCCGAACCTGCACGCGCTGCCCCAAGACGCACTGCGCGGAGTGATTGTTACTCTGGTTCACAGGCTCCTTTCGGAGTGGTTTGACCGACGTGGGGAGGCTGTCTGTTGGCTTCTGGAGCCATCGCGCTCGTCAGGCGGAAAGCCCATTCCGCCCGGCGGGCCCCCTGAAACGCTGGTTAGTGAGAACCGTCTGCCTCGGCTCCTGGACAGGTTGTTAAACCCGATTCGCACAACTGGTAGCCAGCTCCTCCCCGCTGATTTCGTCGTCCTCTGCGTCGACGACGAGCACAGGGATGGGTTTGGTCGAACGATCAGCCGGCTTCGTCCAGACCTGCGGCAGCGTGCCATTCCGGTTGTCTTTGAGCCGGAGATGGAGATTCTGCTGGTTCAATGCAAGGAGCCGCTCGAACAAGCGGTTGGCATTCCCCTTTGCACTTCAATCCCGCCGTGCAAGGACGGCGATTTGAAGGACTGTCTGAAGCAGTGGCTTCGTAATCATGCGCCGGGACATACCTTGGACGCCAAGTTACGCCAGACAATCGCCTCATACGTTTCGTTGGACAGGTCAGCCGCACTCTGCGGCATCCGGGCGTGGGTCCAACTCACGGAAGGGGTTATAAGAGCCGTAAACGGATAAATGAAAAAGGCCGCCCGAAGGCGGCCTTGATTGTGTCTGTTCTCGTTCGTAAATTAAGTTACTTCAAAAATGGTCAATTCGAGACTCTACCAGACACCAACATGTTGACACAATAACTGCTGAGGTGTCAAGGCCTTTATTAACTCCCAACAGAACCAACACATTACCGTCCTTCCCCTGCGGCGCGGAGCCTGGCCTGGGCCCGGCGCAGGGCATTGAGCGCCCGGCCGACGTCCAGGCCCAGTTCCGGATGCGTCAGGCGCTGGCTGGCGCGGCGCTGGGCTTCCTCGGCGCGCTTGCCATCGATCTGGTCGGCGAGCTCGGCGTGGTCGGCCAGCACCCGCACCCTCTCGGGCAGGATCTCGACCACCCCGCCGCTCACGACCATCTCCCGGCGGCGGCCGCCGGCGACATAGCTCAGCACCCCGATGCCGATTTCGGCGATCAGCGGGGCGTGGCCGGCCCGGGCCCCGATCTCCCCGGAGCGAGCCGGGATCTGGGCCTCGCTGGCCTCCTCGCGGATCATCAGCCGCTGAGGCGTCACCACTTCCAGAGTAAATGCGCCGGCCATTACTGCGCCTTCAGCTTCTCGGCGGCCTGGCGGGCCTCTTCGATGGCCCCCACCATGTAGAAGGCCTGCTCCGGCATGTCGTCGCACTTGCCGTCGACGATCTCGCGGAACCCCCGGATGGTGTCCGCCAGCTTGACGTACTTGCCCTCCCGGCCGGTGAACTGCGCCGCCACGTGGAAGGGCTGCGAGAGAAACCTCTGGATCTTGCGGGCCCGCGCCACCGACATCTTGTCGTCTTCCGACAGCTCGTCGATGCCCAGGATGGCGATGATGTCCTGCAGGTCCTTGTAACGCTGCAGGATCTGCTTGACGGCCCGGGCGGTTCCGTAGTGCTCCTCGCCCAGGATGCGGGGGTCGAGAATGCGCGAGCTGGAGGCCAGCGGATCCACGGCCGGATAGATGCCCAGCTCCACAATCTGGCGCGAGAGGTTGGTGGTGGCGTCCAGGTGGGCGAAGGCGGTGGCCGGCGCCGGATCGGTGTAGTCATCGGCCGGCACGAAGATGGCCTGCACCGAGGTGATGGAACCCTTCTTGGTGGAGGTGATGCGCTCTTGCAACTCGCCCATCTCGGTGGCCAGGTTGGGCTGGTAGCCGACCGCCGAGGGCATGCGGCCCAGCAGCGCCGAGACCTCCGAGCCGGCCTGGGTGAACCGGAAGATATTATCAATGAACAGGAGCACGTCCTGGCCTTCCTGGTCGCGGAAGTACTCGGCGACGGTGAGGCCCGTGAGCCCCACCCGCAGGCGCGCGCCGGGCGGCTCCGTCATCTGGCCATAGATCAGGGCCACCTTGGATTTCTGCCAGTCGCGGGGGTCGAGCACCCCGCCTTCCTGCATCTCCAGCCACAGGTCGTTGCCCTCGCGGGTGCGCTCGCCCACCCCGGCGAACACCGATACGCCGCCGTGCTTCATGGCGATGTTGTGGATCAGCTCCATGATGATGACGGTCTTGCCGACGCCGGCGCCGCCGAACAGCCCGATCTTGCCGCCCTGCAGGTACGGCTCCAGCAGATCGATGACCTTGATGCCGGTCTCGAACATCTGCAGCTCGGTCGACTGGTCCTCGAACGACGGCGCCGAGCGGTGGATGGGGTAGCGCTCGGCGGTCTCGACCGGTCCCATGCCGTCGACCGGCTGGCCGATGACGTTGAGTATGCGTCCCAGGGTCTGCTTGCCGACCGGCACCGTGATGGGGGCCCCGGTGTCCTCGGCCTTCATGCCGCGCACCAGGCCCTCGGTGGGCTGCATGGCGACGCACCGCACCCGCCCTTCGCCCAGGTGCTGCTGCACCTCCACCAGGATGTCGATCGGCTGCGGCACCTCGAACCCCTGGCTGCTGATGCGGACGGCGTGGTAGATCAACGGCAGGTGCCCCTCGCCGAACTGCACGTCCACGGCCGGACCGGTCACCACCACCACTCTTCCCACTTTGCTTGCCATATCGCTCCTACCCGGTGGCCGCGGCGGCGCCGCTGACCACTTCGATAATCTCCCTGGTGATGCTGGCCTGGCGCACCCGGTTTAGGTACAGGGTGAGGCGGTCGATCATGTCGGCGGCGTTGGTGGTGGCGCTGTCCATGGCGGTCATGCGGGCGGCGTGCTCCGCGGCGGCGCTCTCCAGCATGGCGTGATAGATCTGAACTTCGACATAGCGTGGCAGCAGCCCCGCCAGGATCTGCTCCACCGGCTCCTCGAAGAGGTACTCGACCGTGGAGGCCGCCGCCTCCGGGGTCTCCAGGGGCAACACCCGGTCCACCACCAGCTTCTGCGACAGCACCGTCTTGAACTCGTTGTAGAGCAGGTAGACGGCGTCCACCTCGCCGGCCATGAAACGGTCCATCACCGGGCCCGCAATCCCCTGGGCGGTGGCGTACTCCACCCGCGCGAACACGTTGACGTGCTCGCCGGCGATGGGGATCTTGCGGCGGCGGTAGAAATCGCGTCCCTTGCGCCCCACCAGCTCCAGCTCGACCCGCCCGGAGGCCCGCTCAGCCAGAAACGCCTGGCTGGCCTTGATCAGGTTGGTGTTGAAGGCTCCGCAGAGGCCCTTGTCGCCGGTGAGCAGCAGCAGCAGGAGGTTCTGCTCCGGGCGGCGCTCCAGCAGCGGATGGGCAGCGCCCTCCGCGGCCGGCAGGCGGGCGGCCAGGGAGGCCAGCATCTGCCGGATGAGCAAGGCGTACGGCCGCGCCGCCAGCACAGCGTCCTGCGCCCGGCGCAGCTTGGCCGCCGAGACCATCTTCATGGCCTTGGTGATCTGCTGCGTGCTCTTCACCGAGCGGATGCGCCGCCGGATGTCGATCAGGCTGGGCATGGGAGGGTCAGCGGGCGATTGCCTTCTGGCTCTCGGCCAGGAACCGCTTCTTGCACTCCGTAAGGGCCGTCTTCAGCTCGGCGCGGATCTCGTCGCTGAGTTCCCGCTGGCCGGCGATCTTCGGCAGCAGGTCCGGCCGGGCGTTGTCCAGGTAGCGGTACAGTTCCGCTTCGAACGGCCGGCACTGCTCCACTTCCAGGTCATCGAGGTATCCCTGAGTCCCCGCGAAGATAATGGTCACCTGCTGCTCGACCGGCAGGGGCCGGTACTGGTCCTGCTTGAGAATCTCGACCAGGCGCCGGCCGCGGTTGAGCTGGGCCAGGGAGGCCTTGTCGAGGTCGGAGCTGAACAAGGCGAAGGCCGCCAGCTCCCGGTATTGCGCCAGGTCCAGGCGAAGGCTGCCGGCCACCTGCTTCATGGCCTTGATCTGGGCGTTGCCGCCCACCCGGCTCACCGACAGGCCCACGTTGACCGCTGGCCGGATGTTGCTGTGGAACAGGTCCGACTCCAGGTAGATCTGGCCGTCGGTGATGGAGATGACGTTGGTGGGGATATAAGCCGAGACGTCCCCCGCCTGGGTCTCAATAAAGGGCAGGGCGGTCAGGGAGCCGCCGCCGTTTTTCTCGCTGAGCTTGGCGGCGCGCTCCAGCAACCGGCTGTGGAGGTAGAAGACGTCGCCGGGATAGGCCTCCCGTCCCGGGGGGCGCCGCAGCAGCAGGGAGATCTCCCGGTAGGCGGCGGCGTGCTTCGACAGGTCGTCGTAGATGCACAGGGCATGGCGGCCCCGGTCGCGGAAATACTCACCCATGGCGCAGCCGGCGTACGGCGCGATGTACTGCATGGGCGCCGGGTCGGAGGCCGACGCCACCACCACGATGGTGTAGTCCATGGCTCCGAAGTCCTCCAGGGTCTTGACCACCTGGGCCACCGTGGATCGCTTCTGTCCGATGGCGACATAGACGCAGATCATGTCGCCGCCCTTCTGGTTGATGATGGCGTCCAGCGCAATGGCGGTCTTGCCGGTCTGGCGGTCTCCGATCACCAGCTCGCGCTGGCCGCGGCCGATGGGGATCATGGCGTCGACGGCCTTCAGGCCGGTCTGCATGGGTTCCTTGACCGGCTGGCGGTCGACGACTCCCGGAGCCAGTCGCTCCACGGGATTATAGTCGGAGGTCGCGATCGACCCCTTGCCGTCCACCGGCTGGCCCAGGGCGTTGACCACGCGGCTCACCAGGGCCTCCCCGACCGGAACCGACATAATGCGGCCGGTGCGGCGCACCTCGTCGCCTTCCTTCAGCTCGGTATACTCGCCCAGCAGCACGCTGCCGACCTGGTCTTCCTCCAGGTTCATGGCGATGCCCGAGACGCGGTGCGGAAACTCCAGCAGTTCCCCGGCCATGACCTTGTCCAGGCCGTGCAGACGGGCGATGCCGTCGCCGAGCGAAATCACCGAACCGACCTCGGCGACCTCCACGGCGCCTTCGTAGTTCTCAATCTGCTCGCGGAGGATCTTGGAGATTTCGTCCGCGCTGATCTGTGCCATTCGCTACTCCTCCCTCAGCCGCTTGCCCAGGGCGCGAAGCCGCCCCCGCGCCGAGCCGTCGTAGATGGTCGAGCCGATTCGCGCCACGGCGCCCCCTAGCAATGCCGGGTCCACGGTGAAGTCCAGGTGAACCTGCCGGCCGGTCACCTGGCTCAGCCGGGCCGCCAGCGCCGCCTGCTGATCGGCTTCCACCGGAAGGGCGGCCGATACCTGCCCGCGCACGATTCCCAGGCGCTCGTCGAGGATGGCCTGGAGCGCCCCTGCCATATCCCCCAGCAGCGCCAGCCGCCGGTGGTCGGTGACCACATAGAGGAAGTTCTGGGTCGTCCGGCTGATGTTCAAGCGCGACCCCAGCCGGGCGATGATGCTTTTCTTCTTCGCCGGGGCCACCCCCGGCGAAGCCAGCACGCCGCGCAACTCCACCGAGGAGGCCAGCACTCCCTGAAAGGCTTCCAGCTCGGCGAGGGTCTGGCTGGCCGGCGTCGCCGCCCCGGGTTTGCTCACCACGTCGGCCAGCGCCCGGGCGTATCGGGTTGCCACGGCGGATACCATGTCTTATAAGTTCCTTAGGAACGCCGCCACCAGCCCCCGCTCGACCGGTGGCGTCACGCGGCCGGCCAGGCGCTGTTCAGCCAGGGCCACCGCCAGCGAGGCCACGTGGGCCTTCAACTCCAGGCGCGCCGCTTTGACGGCGGCGGCCATCTCCTGCTCGGCCTGGGCGAACACTTTCCTCACGGCCGGCCCGGTCGCCTGCTCGACGCGGGTCAGCTCGGCCGCCATCTCGCGGCGGGCCGAGGCCCGCAGCTCCTCGACCTCCTGGCCCAGGCGCGCCAGGCGCTGCTCGATCTGGCGGGCCCGCTCGTTGCTCTCCCCCAGCAGCTTCTTGCCTTCGGCAATGGCCCCGGCGATGCCCTGGCTGCGGGCGGCGAAGAACGGTCCGGCGTTCTTGCGGATCAGGTACCCCAGGCCTCCGGCCAGGATCGCGAAGTTGATCCACCGGAAAAGCATCTGGTGGCTGCCGCCTTCCATCAGGCCACCCCTCCTTTCCCGAGCACGGCTTGAAGGATCTGGTCGGCCAGCAGGGAAGCCTGCGCCGAAAGCGATTGCTGGGCCGAGGCCACCTCCACGGCAATCTGCTCGCGGGCCTCGCGCAGTTGGGCGCCGGCCTGCTCGCGGGCCTCGCGGATGCGGTCTGCCTGCGCCTCCAGCGCCTTCTGGCGCTCCGCCTGCTGCTCCCGGTGAATCTCGGCTCGGGCCGCCTGCAAGGCCGCTTCGTACTGAGCCGTCTTCCGCTCCGCCTCCTGGAAAGCCTCCTCGCCGCGCTGGCGGGCGCCCTCGGTAGCCTGCCGGCGCTCTTCCAGAATCTTGCCGAGCGGCCCGAAGAACATCTTGTGCAGGTAGATCCACAACACCACCACCAGAACAAAGGTCGGCAGGGCCAGGAGCAAGATTTCGCCGAGGGCGCTGAGCGTCCGGTCCATAAGACTCTTCGAGGAAAGGTTACTGCTCGGCGTGCCGCAGATTCGAGCCGCGCCTAATACTTAACCGTAACACGCCGCGCGGCGGCAAGTCAAACCGGCGGGGCGATCGGGTGTGCTTAACCGTTTTGGGGGAAGCGGTCGTGGCGCACGCTTCAGCGTGCCGGCGTGGGCTTCAGCCCACGCTGCGTGGTTTCACCTGCACCCTTCGGCGAGCTGAAGCACGCCGGCACGCTGAAGCGTGCGCCACGTCGCCTCACATCCCAGCAAACTCCCCAAAACGGTTAAGCACACGGCGATCGGGCCTAAGCCCACTCCACCCTTCCGGGCCGCCTTCCGTTCAAAGTGTCCCCTAAACTAATCCCATCTCGGAAGTGCTTTCGTCTTCCGAGCCGCGACCGTAGGGAGCCGTGCTAGCGCCACCGCCGCGGCGCTACCGGCTGTACCTCCGGATCCAGGCGTTCAGGTCGCGCGCCAGGCGCTGGCGGGGCTGGGCCAGCGATGCCTCCTGGTAGCGGTTGGTGTGCTCGGTGGGGTCGGTTTCCAGGTCCCAGAGCTCGTTGGGGCCTTTGCCCTGGTTGCGCATCACCAGCTTGTAGCGCTGCTGGCGCACCATGGCGGTGTTGCGGAAGTAGCCGAACACCTGGTTGTCCCAGCGCCCCAGGGCGCGGGTGGTCGCCAGCGGCCACCAGCTTCGGCCGCACAGGTTGCGCCCTTTCGGCAGCGGCATGCCCAACAGGTCCAGAATGCTGGGGACAAAATCGTAGTGGCTCACCAGCTCCGCGCGGACCCGGCCGGGCGGGATGCGGCCCAGCCAGCGGGCCAGCAGCGGGACCTGCATCACCTCTTCGTACATATTGATGGGATCGGAGGCCAGCCCTTTGCTCCAATAGCCGTGCCGGCCCAGCAGGAAGCCATTGTCGCCGGCGAAGACCAGCAGGGTATTCCCGGAAAGCTTCCTTTCATCCAGGTAATCGACCAGGGCGCCGATGCGGTCGTCGAGCGCCGTGGTGGAGGCGGCCGTCTTGCGCAGGTTGCCGATGGGGTCCGCCAGCAGGTTGCGCTCGCGCAGGGCGTTGGGCTTGGCCGGTTCAATCGGAACGCTGGGGAACCCGGCTTGTCGGTACAAATCGTAGTATTTCTGCGGGTGCCCGTCGAGCGGGGTGTGGGGATTGAAATGGGAGACCACCGCGAACCAGGGGTTGGGCCGCCGCCGCGCCTGCTCCAGGAACTCGATCGCCCGCTGGTGGATCAAGTCGGCCAGGTAGCCTTTCTCCTCGACGCGCTCCACCTGGCTGCGGCCGGCGTTGGAGAACATGGCCGGATCCTGGTAGCGGCTGGAGCCACCTCCCGCCATCACGTGCCAATAGGTGAAGCCGTGCTGGGGGCGCTCTTCGCCGCCCAGGTGCCACTTGCCGCTGTAACCGCAGGTGTAGCCCTGGGCCGACAGAATATCGCTGAGAAACACCTCCTGCGGGAAACCCGGCGGCGGGGCCGCCTGGCCCTGGGGGGGCTGCTCGATGGGCCTGGGGGTGAGGAAGTCGTGGATGCCGTGCTGCATCGGCGTCCGGCCGGTCAGCAGCGTCGCCCGGCTGGCCGAGCAGATGGGCGTGCAAACAAAGGCGTTCTCAAAGCGAACCCCCTGGGCGGCCAGCTTGTCGATCTGCGGGGTCAGGATCTCCTGGTTGCCGTAGCAGCCGAGCATCCAGGCCGCCAGGTCGTCGGCGATCACCAGCAGGATGTTGGGTCGCGCCGCCGCAGGACCTTGGGAGCGAAGGATTCCGGCGCCAGTCGCAGCCAGCGCGGTCCGCAGCAGCAGGCGCCTTCGCATGCACCCAAGTTTACAGTAGGACAGTCATTGAAGACCGCTCGAGACAGACAAGTTGCCCATGATAGCCCATCACCCCGCCGGATCCGTTTTGGGGAAGCCGTCGTGGCGCACGCTTCAGCGTGCAGCGGCGAGCTTCAGCTCGCCGAAGGGCGGCGGTGAAGCCCACGCCGGCACGCTGAAGCGTGCGCCACGTCGCCTCGCAACCTGGCAAAGTCCCCAAAACGGTTAATTAAGCACCCGCCGGCCAACCCTGGGCGGCCAGGTCCAAGGAAATCCGCGCTACGCATGCGTCAGGAAAATAGGCAGGCCCTTCTTGTTGGTGTAGTTGGGCCGGTAGCGATCCACGTTATACAGCGTCTCGACATCGACCCGGCGCGGCCCCAGGGCCGGGTCGGGCAGGTCGGCGTCGACGTAGCAGCCGTTCTGCAGCGCCATCATGCGGCCGTGGCGGCCTTCGGCCAGGCAGTCCAAGGACATATTGGCGAAGGTGGTGGCGACCATCTTGTCGACGAAGTCCGGATCGCCGCTCCGCAGGTCGTAGGTCAAATCGCTGACGATGGTCTCCTCGCCGGCGATCTTCTTCACCTGCTCGCTCAAGGCCTCGCCGATGTTGAGCTTTCTGCGGTGGCCGAAGGCGTCGGCCTCGCCGTACTCCTGCACTTCGCCTCCCTCCCAAACGGCCCCCTCCGAGATCACCACCAGGGAGTAGTTGCTGGGGTTGTTGCGCTTGTCGGTGACCAGCAGGTCGATGAGCTTGTGCAGATCGAAGCGGTGCTCCGGAATGCAGCAACGAATGGAGGTTACGTAAGCGGTGTATAGCGCGGTGTAGCCGGCGTCGCGCCCGAAGATGCGGAAGATGCCGATGCGCTCGTGCGAGCCCACCGTGGTGCGCTGCCGGCTGATGGCCGCCACGGCGCGGGTGATGGCCGTCGAGAAGCCGATGCAGTACTCGGTGTTGCGCACGTCGTTGTCCATGGTCTTGGGGATGGCGATGCACGGCACGCCGGCCGACTCCAGGGCCGGCGCGTAGCCGAGGGTGTCGTCTCCGCCGATGACGATCAGGGCGTCGATGCGCAGCGCCTGCAGGTTGTCGAGCACGATGGGGCTGAAGTCCAGCACCCCGGGCTTGACCTCCCGGCACTCTCCCAGGCGGGGCTCCACGTGCAGCGGCAGCTTCTCAACCTTCATCCGCGCCGGGTTGGTGCGGGAACTGTGCAGAAAGGTTCCGCCGGTGCGGTCGATGGTCCGGGTATTGGAGCGATTCAAGGCCATCACGTACTTGTCCTGGGCGCTGAGGTCCAGGTGGGTGAGGCCCTCCCAGCCGCGCCGGATCCCGATGACCTCGAAGCCCAGCTCCGCTCCGCGGTACACCACCCCCTTGATGACGGCGTTCAACCCCGGCACGTCGCCCCCGCCGGTCAGGATGCCGATGCGCCTCAGTGGCATGCGTTCTAGCCCGCAAACACCTGCGCGGCCTTGTCGGCCTCGTGGAGCAGGTGGTTGATGTAGAGACGGATCAGCGCCTCCGGGTAGCGGCCTCGGAACTCGTCGAGCACCCGCTGCTGCCAGCCCTCTTTCAGGTGCTCCGCGATGGCGGCGCCCTTCTGGAAGAAGCCAATGCCGTCGTGCGGGACGCCAAGAAAATCCAGCACCGCCACCACGAAGTCGATGTGTGAAACCAACACCGCCTGGGCCAGCTCGCGCGCCAACTCCTCGTCGCGGTCCACCAACCTCTCCCACAGCTTGGGGGTCGCCTTGCGGAGGTGCTCGGCGTTCAGCTTGCCCAGCCGCGCCCGCACTTTGAGGGCGTCGAAGAGCTTGTAGGCTCGCAGCGCCCCCATCGAAATCGAGCGCACCAACTCCTCCAGCGCCGGCTGGCCCAGGGTTTCAAAAACGTGGCTCAGTTCCACGTTACCGTTTGGCTCCGATTTCGTAGAGATAGATGGTGTGGGTGCGGGCGTCCCGGTTGACCTTCTCGACCTTCGCCGGCGTCCACCCCAACACCTGGAAGTCGTGCGACACCACCCGCGAGCCCGGCTTCAGGTATTTCTCCAGGTTGGGCTTGAGCTTGCTGTTGGAGTCGGTGAGCAGGTACAGCGTGACGACATTGGCCCCGCTCAGGTCGACCTCCAGCAGGTTGCCGTTGATGACCTTCACGCGGTCCTCCAGCCTGGCTTCGCGAATGCGGTCCTGGATCTTCTTGAACAGGTCGTTGTCCAGCTCCACCCCGGTGGCCCGGGCGCCGAACTTCTGCGCCGCCGTGAGGATAATGCGCCCGTCGCCGGCGCCCAGGTCGTAGACCATCTCGTCCTTGCGGACCTTGGCGACCTCCAGCATCTTGTCCACCACCTCCTGCGGGGTGGGAACGAACGGGGCCAGGCTGCGGGAATCGTAGTCCCACTGCGGAAGCGCCGCCGGCGCCAGAATCAACAGCAGACATCTCCGAGTCAGCATGGTTGCACCTCTACCCGAACGTCCTGGTGCCGGTCTTCTTCCGCGGACCGGTGTTGCGCACCATGGTGTTGCGGACGGCCGAGTCGGCGATCTCCTTCTCCAGCATCGCCCGGCGATCCTCGGGAGTCAAATCGTGCGCCGGGAAGTCCTTTTCGAGCCGCTTCCGGATCTCGTGGAAGGCCTGAAGCGCCGCCTTCTCGGACTTGAAGGTCTGGATCTCGTCGCCGAAACGCAGCTCCAAGCCGCCTTCGGGCCGCGCTTCCAGGAACAGCTTGCCGGGCAGGAAAGCCAGTTTCATGGCCGCACCTTCAGCTCGTTGACCACCTTCTTGACGCCCTCGGTCTTGCGGACCACCTGCTCGGCTCTCAGGCGGAGCTTCTCGGAGTCAACCAGGCCCCGCAGCGTGACCACCCGGTCCTTAACCTCCACCGCGACGGCGGTGGTCTTCAGATCGCGATCATTGGCCAGCCGGCGCATCACCCGATCGTAGAGCAGGTCGTCCGTCAGGGGCGGCTTTTCGGCCGCCAGGCCGGCCGCCACCCCCAGCGCCAGCGTCAAGGCCAGCGTACTTACGACTGCCTGCGCCAATCCAGTGCCTCCAAAAACGATTCGCTCTGCCGCCACGCCGGCCGCACCTTGACGTGCAGGTCCAGGAAGACCTTCCGGCCCAGCAGCGGTTCCATCTCCCGGCGCGCCAGGGTCCCGATCTGTTTCAGGCGCTGGCCTCCGGAACCAATGATAATCCCTTTTTGGCCGGCCCGCTCGACGTAAATAGTGGCCGCCATGCGGATCAGCCGCTGGCCTTCCTCGAAAAGGTCGACCGCCACGGCGGTGGCGTGGGGCAGCTCCTGGCGGGTCTGGTGGATCACCTTTTCGCGGATCAGCTCCGCGGCCAGGTGGCGCAGGGGCTGGTCGGTGAGGTGGTCGTCGGGGAAGTACTGCGGCCCCTCCGGCAGGCGGGCCAACACCGCCGCCACCAGCTCCTCGACCCCCTCCCCGGTCAGGGCCGACACCGGCAGGTACTCCTCAAAGGCGAACCGTCCCCGGTAGATATCGATCCGAGGCAGAAGGAGGTCCTTGCGCTCCAGCCGGTCGATCTTATTGAGGACCAGCAGGACCGGCGCCCGAGCCGCCGCCATTAGCTCAACGGCCTGCTCGTCGCCCCGGCCGAAAGGCCGCGTCGTGTCCGCCACCAGCAGCAGCAGGTCGCGGTTGGCCTGCTCCAGCGCCGCCCGCACCTGGCGCATCATGCGCCGCGTCAGGCCGTCGCGCGGCTCGTGAATGCCCGGGCTGTCGAGAAACACCACCTGGCCCTCCCCGCGCGTGAGCACTCCCTGCACCAGCTCCCGCGTGGTCTGAGGCTGGTCGGCGACGATGGCGATCTTGGATCCCACCAGCCGGTTCAGCAGCGTGGATTTGCCCGCGTTGGGCCTTCCCAGGATGGAGACAAAACCGGACTTCATGCCGTCTGCCCCACCGGGGCGGGGCCTTCGGCGCGGCGCACCCGCAGCCGCTCCACCCGCAGACCGTCCGACGCCAGCACCTCGATGCGCATGCCGTCCAGCTCCAGCATTTCCCCTGGCGCCGGCACCCGCCCCAGCCGTTCCGTCACCAGGCCCGAGACGGTGGTCGACTCCAGATCCTCATCCGGCCGGAAGCCGGTGAGGTCCTTCAGACGATCCAGATCCAGGTTGCCGTTGACCAGGTAGGCCTTCCCTGGCTCTTCGATCACGTCGGAGGCCGGCTCGGACTCGTCCCGGATCTCCCCGACAATCTCCTCGACCAGGTCCTCCAGCGTAACCAGGCCGGCGGTGTTGCCGTATTCGTCGATCACCACCGCCATGTGCAGGCTGCGGCGCTGCATCTCCTGCAACAGGTCGTTGACCCGCTTGGTCTCGGGGGCCAGCAGCACCGGCCGGGCCAGGTCCCGGATCCGGCGGGGCTGGTTCTCGTCGTCGCCGGCCTCCAGCACGTCGTGGACGTGGACGAAACCGAGGATGTTGTCGATGGAGCCGCTCAGGATCGGGATGCGCGAGTATTTCTCATCAATCAGCAGTTGCCGGAGCTGCTCGAGCGAGGCGCCGGCCTCCAGGGCCACGATCTGGGGCCGCGGCGTCATCACCTCCCGGACGGTCTTGTCGCCGAATTCGACCACCGACTGGATCAGCTTGCGGTCGTCCTGGCCGATCATGCCTTCTTCCTCGCCGGCGTCCATGAGGGCTTCGATGTTCTGCTCCGGGGTGGGAGGGCTCTGGCCGGCCTGCGCGGCGGCGCCCAGATCCGTGATGGAGTGGGAGAAATTGACGATAATCAGCAGCGGGCGCACGGCGGCTGAAAGGGCCCGCGCCGGCCAGACCAGCCCCAGGGCCCAGCGGCCGCCGGTGCGGGTGGCCAGGGCGTGCGGCGCCACGTAGGCGAACGGGATCAGCAGGGCGATGGCCAGCAGCAGCGCCTCCAGCAGGCGCTGCGGGCTGAGCGGCTGGCGCGCCGCCAGAAGCCAGGCCATATCCAGGGCCAGCAGCAACAGCAGGCACTGCTTGACGGCGGCGAAGCGCTCCACGCCCGCGGCTGGCTCCAGGCGCAGCTTCGGCGCCAGGATTTGCTCGAAGAACTCCAAGGATCCCGCGGGCGCCCGCGGCCGCAGGCGCAGAGATTCCGAGTAGAGCAGGTGCAGGTAGGAGGCCAGCGCCAGCAAGGCGCACAACACCGCCGCCACCGCCACCGGCACCGTGATCATCACGGCCTCCGCCTACCGGCGTGGCGCTCGATCAGGCCGGCGGGCAGGCCGAGCCGCCGTCGCCAGGCCTGCTCCAACCGCTCCATGCGGCCCCCGTCTCGCTCGTGGTCGTGACCCAGCAGGTGCAACAGCCCGTGCAGAACCAGCACCTTCAGCTCCGCCTCCAGGCTGTGGCCCAGCCGGCGGGCCTGGCGCCGGGCCTGCGGCGCCGAGATCAGAATATCGCCCAGGTGGCCGGCCTCTCCGTCCGGAAAAGACAACACGTCGGTGGCGCGGTCCTGGCCGCGGAAGCGCCGGTTGGCGCGGCGAACCGCGGCCTCCGATGCGATCGAGAGGCCGAACTCCCGGCCTCCGGCCAGGCGGCGCCGCAGCCGGGAGGCGAACCGCGCCACCTCCGGCTCATCAAACCGCACCAGCCGCTGCCGGTTCAAGAACCAATCCGGAGGCTGGGGGTCTTCCTGAGAAGCGGCAGGTTGCATAAGGGAGAAATCAGGCCGCCGGGTCGGACGACCGCTCGGGGGCCGCCGCCGCGGCCCCATCCGTATACTGCTCATAGGCTTTGATGATCTTCTGCACCAGCGGGTGGCGAACCACGTCGCGCTCGTTCAGGTACACGAAGCTGGCGCCCTCGATGCCCGCCACCACGTCGATGGCCTCCAAAAGCCCGCTGCGCTTGCCCGCCGGCAGGTCGATCTGGGTGATGTCGCCGGTGATGACGGCCTTGGAGCCGAACCCCAGCCGGGTAAGGAACATCTTCATCTGCTCCGGGGTGGCGTTCTGGGCCTCGTCCAGAATGATGAAGCTCTCGTTGAGCGATCGGCCGCGCATAAAGGCCAGCGGCGCGATCTCGATCAGTCCCTTCTCCAGGTACTTCTCGACCTTTTCGGCCTCCAGCATGTCGTAGAGGGCGTCGTAGAGCGGACGCAGGTAGGGGTCCACTTTCTGCTGCAGGGTGCCGGGCAGGAAGCCCAGCCGCTCGCCGGCCTCCACCGCCGGCCGCGCCAGCACGATGCGGCCCACGCGCTTGGCCATCAGCGAGGAAACCGCCATGGCCACCGCCAGGTAGGTCTTGCCAGTGCCGGCGGGCCCGATGGCGAACACCATGTCGCTGCGCTCCACCGCCTCCAGGTACCGCAGCTGGTTGAGGCTCCGCGGCCCCAGCGTCTTCTTGCCGAAATTGCGCTGCCGCGCCCCGGCCACCAGGCTCCGCAGGCTGACCTGCGGATCCTCCAGCGCCACCCGCAGCCAGGCGTTCAGATCGCCGTTGGAGAAGGTCTGCCCCTCCTGCACCAGCGCTACATAATCTTCCAGCAGCGCCCCGGCCCGCTCCACGCGCTCCGGCTCGCCCTCGATCTCCAGACTGTCCTGGAGCAGCTGCGCGCTCACCCCCAGGGCGTTCTCCAGCAGGCGGATATTTTCGTCGCGAGTGCCGAACAGCGGCTCGATGCCGCGGCTGATTTTGACCTGCTTCTTCAGCGAGCGTCCTTCCTCCCCTTCAATATAGCCAAGGGGTGGGGGGGAAAGTCAAGCTGGCTGCCCCCAACGACGTGCGGTCTTTCGGGTTCGGCGTCTTCGTAAAGGCTTGCGGATGAACGGCTTCGATAGCAGGGTAGCGGGCAAAGTCGCTGGTGTTCAGCGTAAGGAGGTGGGTGATCCGGTGCACTTTCATGGAGGCGACCAGGCGGGCGTCATGTACCTTGGCCCCCGAGACCACATGGGTCACAAGGAGGCGCCGCCACTCGTAATAGATGGCCTCGTTGTCCGGCAGAAGAACCATGCCCTTTTCGAAAGAGCGGATCTGCCGATCGGCGTCGCCGATGGACAGGCCGAAGCCATTCTGATCGACAGGTCGCGTTGCGACGTTCCAGAACTCTGCGATGTTCTGGTGCGTGTAGCAGAGTGACGCGCCTGCATCCGCGAGCCTTCCAAGTGCAGCGTCGACAACGGCATGATCCGGGTCGTCGCGCTTGGAGATCCGCAGCAGGATATTGCTGTCAATCAAATGAGCCGGAACGGCCATCTACTCGTGTTCCTGGTAGATCATCTGGCGCGAGAATGTCTCACCAGGCATGGGTGGGATCTTGTCGGAGAACTGAGCCAGCTCGTCAAGCCAGGCTCGGGTCTCTTCGCGGGTTCGGGCAGGCCCCTGAAGTACACCAGAAGGTGTGACTGGCTGTTCGGTCAAGGAGGCGCTGTCCTTATTCTGCTTGGCTGAAAAGAGCTTGGCTATGGGGCTCCGCTCCGCAGGAAGATTCACGATCTGCTGGCCAGCAAAAGTTCTGCTGATCGTGCCGCCTGCTGGTCCGTAGCGCTCATCATATGGACCGACGAACAGGTCCACCGGGAAAAGGCGGCCGGCGTACGGGTTATCGTGCACCACTACCCTCAACTGCCGAAGCGAAACATCTCGGTCCGTGCCACGTGCTTGCTCGACGCGCTGGAGGTGCTCCTGAAGGTTCAACTCGCGGCCGATTTGCACTTCTTCGGCGGCCACAGCCGCCTCCAAGCGCCTCCTTCCCACAGGAAGCTGCTCCAGGACCAGAATCGCGCTGATGGTGGTGTTCTGGGGCGCAATCGGGGTTTGACCGCGGTACTGCACCATCTTCCCGCCATTCGCGAAGCCGGTCTCAGCCTCGGTTGGTTGCATGGCGGTGGCAACGTGGATAGGCGTGCGGATGGCCAAATTGCCCAGCATGGCAGCGTAGATGAATCGCCAAGACAGGACCACCAGGGGCCTTTCCGCATTATAGAGGACCAGGGCGCAACAGTGATCCTGGAAGTCCTTGAACTTCTTTCGGGCGGCTTCGATTTTTTCGCGAATCGGTCGGTAGGGATCGTACGCTCCGCCGGGCATGACGTCTCCTGGCGCAGCATGAAACTCTTTCACCTCGAAGAGCACATCGCCAGACCCCAGGGGCAGGCAGTAGTCTGGCCGGTTTCGCGAATTCTCGAAATCTCGCTCAAAGGTAAAGTCAGTGAAGCCTGCGACCCGCAGGTATTCCTCGAACAACTGCTCGGACTCGGTCCTTGGCGGCGGCCCCAGCGCTGCGTCTGCACGGATCAGTTCAAAGCCGAGGGTCCGCAGGATCCGGTTCGCGTCCATGGTAGTGAAACTGACGAGCGGAAGCCCGAGAGTCTCCGCCAACGCCTGTTTTGGCGGGTAGCGATGACCGCTAACCAGAATGAAGTAACGCCGGACTTCCTTTGGCACAACCAGGGACAGGGCCTCTTCCACGGCACGCCGGCTCAGCGTGTACTGCTTCCCGCCAAGCCGGAACTCCTGTTCACCCACAGTCTACCCCCCGAAATCATACTAGTGCAACCACAATAGGTTGTCAATAGTTTTCCGGCCCTGTTGGGACTGGCCGGGGTGATCAAACCCCGGCGACGCCGACTTGCCCCGGCGCGCCGCCCGCATACTGAACGGATGCTGGTATTCCGCCTACCGTTACCCTCACCGGAGGGACATGAACGGTAGCGACAGGCACTCTGGCCTGTCGGATCGGGACAGGCAAGAATGCCTGTCCCACTGTAGCGGCCTCAAAACGTATACCGCAGCGCTAACTGCACGATCCGCGGATCGCGGGTATCCTGCACCCGCCCGAAATCCGCGTTGCCGATGCTGGCGATGGGGCTGGTGAATTGCGTGTGGTTGAACAGGTTCAGCGACTCGACGCGGAACTCCAGCCGGTGACCCTCGGCCAGCTTGATCCGCTTGAACGCCACCATGTCCCAATTGTTAATACCTGGGCCGTGGAAGACGTTGCGCCCCAGGTTGCCGAAACGGGCGGCTCCCGCCGGCACCCGGCGGAAGGGGGCCGGGTCGAACCAGGCGGAGGTCGAGCGGGGATCGAAGAACCGGACCTCGCCGCCCAGGTAATCGGGCCGCTGGCCGCCGCTGTTGCACAGGCAGCGATCCGTCGGCTCCGTGATGTCGAAAGCGCCGCCGGTCTGAAACGCCGTGATGCCGGAGACTCCCCAGCCGCCCAGGAGCCGGCCGAGCGCGCCGGTTTGCTCCTTCCAAAAGGGAAGCTCGTAGACGTAAGTCAGCACGTAGCGGTGGCGGGTGTCGAAGTTGGAGTTGCCGCGGTCGGCCTGGGCGCTGTCGATCCGCCTGGTGCCGGCCACACCCGCTAAACCGCTCGAACTGGAGGCACTGTCGATGGAGTGAGCCCAGGTGTAGGCGTGCGACATCTGGAAGCCGCCGGCGAACCGCCGGGTCACGCTCACTTGCAGGCTGTGATAATTCGAATTGGCGTCGCTCAGGTTGCCGATGACGGATCCGAAGACGGCCCCGTTATACCGGGCGCTCTGCGGATGGCCCTGATTCAGCACGCGCCGCAGGTCGGTGTTGCCCTCGGTGGCGCCGGGCCCGGGGACCGCCGGATTGAGCTGCCGGTTGCTCTGAAGCTTCACGGAAGCCGAGCCCACATAGCCGGTCTCCACCAGCCAGTGCTGCCGGATCCGCGACTGGATCTGCAAGGTCCACTGCTGGGTGTAGGGGGTGGCGAGGTCCGGGTCCGCCACGTTCAGGGGCAGAGTGCCGAGCCTGGCGAAGTCAAAACGTTCTCCCTTGTTCGGGGGCCGGTGCGGAAACGGCTGCGGGATGGGGTTCGCCAGGGAGCGCTCCCAAGGGCTGGCATAAGCGGTGTTGCGGACAGTAAGCGAGAGGTTGTAGGGGGCCGCCTCGCCGAAGGACGCGACACTGTCCGGGCTGGGCGCGTCGTAGAACAGCCCGAAACCGCCCCGCACGCTGATGCGGCCGTTGCGGAAGGGGTCCCAGGCGAAGCCGAACCGCGGCCCGAAGTTGTTGAGGTCTTCCCGGTAAGTCGAGCGGCTGATGCCCGCGTCGCCCGGGTAGACCAGGCCCAGCGGCGCGTCCGGGAACACGCTGGATTGCTGGCCGGGCCGCAGGGCCTGCGCCTGGTCGCGAATCTCAGTGACGTCGCTGTCGTACTCCCAGCGCCATCCCAGGTTCAGGGTCAGGTTCGGCCGTAGCTTCCAGTCATCCTGCACGAAGAGATTGATGAAACGCTGGCGCAAGCGGACCCGGCCCGCCGAGCGCTGCTGGAAGCTGGCGGCGTAGCCATTGGCGAAGTCGTTCAGCGCCGGGGAAAGTCCGGGAATCCGCCGGGTGACCAGGGGCGAGCCCTCCTGCGTTCCGCTTCCGCTGATGATGATCGCACCGTTGTTGAGGAAGCTCGGGTTGGTGTTGGGTGAAATGGTGCGGTACTCGCCGCCAAACTTGTAAGAGTGACGCCCGCGGACGTAGCTGACGTTGTCGACCACCTGGTAATTGTTGCGCTTGAACGAACGGGTGTTGCTGGGATTCCCAAACCGGCCGAACCCGGTAATACGAACGTCCGGAGGGCCTTCGATATCGGGGTTGTCGGCCACGATCCCGTCCAGGCCGAAGCTGCTGAGCGGGGCGCGGCTTAACGGGACCAGCAGAAGATCTCCCCGGCGATGGAAGGAGGCGCGAAACTCCTGGAACAGCCTGGCGGAGAAGCTGTGGGTGTCTCGCAACACGATGTTCTGCCAGCGCGTGGTGTTGCTATTTGGAATACCCGGGACCGGGAAGCCTGGCCCCGAAAAAAAGCTGGTCTCTGCTTGGTCGTCGATAAAGTAGGTCGCCGAGAAGCGGTTGGCCTGGCTGACGGAATGGTCGATCTTCACCAGTCCCTGGTCGCGGTTGAGGGGATTGGGAGGCGAGCTCAACAGCGTCCGGCCCGACAAAGCCCGCGGCACCAGCGCCAGCAGAAGCCGGGCTTCGCGCGTCCCCTGCGCTTCGATGGCCGCGCGCTCGGCATCGTTGGGCACCGTTGCGGACCTGGTGTCCCCTTGGCGGCGCCGGAAACCCAGGTAGGACACGAAGAAGAACGATTTGTCTTTCCGGAGGGGACCGCCGAGATTGGCGTCGAAGTCGTTGCCGATCCACAGCGGCTTCCTCGGGGCGCCGCTGGCGAACTGTTCGCGGGTTCCTCCCGCAACCGACTTGAAGAAGAAGGGCACGGCGTTGAGCCTGGTGTTGCGGAGAATCTCGGAGGCGATCCCGTGAAAGGCGTTGCCGCCGGATCGGGTGGTGACGATCACGGTGGCCCCCGGGCTGCGTCCGTACTCGGCTTTCATCGCGCCGGTGATGACGCGAAACTCGGCCACCGCGTGTGGCGAGAGGGTCTGCACCGCGTCGGACGTGCCGCCCAGGTGATCGTTGGAATCCGCGCCGTCCAGGATGTAGTTGTTGGACCGGCCCCGGTGGCCGTTGACATTCCCGTTGGCCGTCACGCCCGGCTGGGTCCGCGTCAGCGACAGCACGTTGCGCCCGGCGTCGCCCGAGAGCAGCGGCAGCTCGGGGATGTCCCGCACGGTCTTGCCCAGTTGCGCGTCTTCGGTGTTCACCTCGCTGGCCGCGGCCTCCACGGTTACCGATTCGGTCACCGGGCCGACCTCCAGGCGGAAGTCCAGGCGCAAGGGGTCCGCGCTGCTAAGCCGCACCGGCGGGTGCGCCGCCTTGCGGAAGCCGCTGGCTTCGACCTCGACGGTGTACTCCGACGGCGGCAGGTTCGCCAGCCGGTAGAACCCCGTTTCATCAGTCGTTACAGCCGTTTGGGCGTTGGTGGCCGTATTGCGGGCCTGCACCCGGGCGCCCGGGACGCTGGCACCGTTCGGGTCGGTCACGAACCCGCCGATGATGCCGGTGACACTCTGGCCCAGAAGCGCCCCGGCCGGCAGTAGTAAGACGCAGATCAGGTTGAGTGCTAAACACCAGACTCGTGAGCGCATGCCTCAGTCTACACTGGCTGTCAGGGGGCAGGCAAGGGACGCCGCCTGATATTTGCCTGAGCGGCTAAGTGCTTCACTTGCCGCGATTTTTTTTGTTGTATGATCGGAGACAATGGCCGTTGTGCAGTTCGGAACTTTCGAGCTGGACCTGAAAGCTGGACAGGTCCGCAAGTCGGGTGTGCTGCTGAAGCTGCGTCCTCAGCCGTTTCGGGTGTTGACGCTGCTCGCCGGTCGCACAGGCGAGGTCGTGACCCGCGAGGAGATCCAGAAGGAGATCTGGAGCCACGACACCGTCGTCGACTTCGATCAGGGGTTGAACTTCTGTATTCGGCAGATTCGCGCCGTGCTGGGCGACGATGCTGACTCGCCGCGCTTCATCGAGACCGTCCCGCGGCGTGGCTACCGGTTCCTGGTCCCGGTGACCGGTAACGGCGCGGCGCCCGAGCCGCAGCCCGTGGTGGTCGAGGCGCCCCGGCGCTGGCCCTGGGTCGCGGCGGCAGCAGTGGCGGTGGTCGCTGTGGTGGCGTGGTTCATCCGCCCCACGCCCGCACCACCCGCGTGGCGTGCAGTCCCCCTCACCAGCTACCCCGGAATCGAGCGCGACCCGGCGCTGTCGCCCGACGGCAACCAGGTGGCTTTCGCCTGGAACGGCGAGGAGCAGGACACTTTCGACATCTATGTCAAGCTGATTGGCGGCGGCGCTCCGCTGCGCCTGACCACCAATCCCGCCCAGGATGGCAGCCCAGCCTGGTCGCCGGACGGACGCACCATCGCCTTTCTGCGCCAGCGGGGCAGCGATCACGCCGAGCTTCTGCTGATCCCGGCGCTGGGAGGAGCGGAGCACAAGCTGGCGGAAACGCGCAGCGACTTTCGGTTTCCTTCGCTCGCCTGGTCGCCGGACGGACGCTGGCTCGCCGTCTCCCACCGCGAGGGCGAGGACCTGGCCGCAAACGGGCGAGAAACGACGCCTCACCGAGCCACCCCGCGGACATCGCGGCGACTGCGCGCCGGCGTTCTCTCCGGATGGAAGAACTCTGGCCTTCTCTCGTTATCGTGGTGTCTCCGCGAGCGAAGTGTACTTGCTGCCGCTCTCAGCGGGCCTCGATCCCGCAGGCGCAGCGCGGCGCCTCACGGCCGACGACCGAGTAGCCCGAAACCCGCTCTGGACTCGCGACGGACGCCACATCCTGTACGTGGCCGGCGCCGAGCAGGCCGCGCGTCAGGAACTGCGAATGGTCGCTGTTTCGGGGTCCCGAAGGCCGGAGCGGGTCGCATCCGTGGAGGACAACATCTCCGAGTTCAGCCTCGGCCGCCATCTCGCCTACTCTCGAAGCACCGGTGACGCCAACATCTGGCGCGCCGAAATCCCTCCTCCTGGAGGTCCCCCCAGCGTGCCGCGCATGTTCAGTTCTTCCACACTCCCCGACTTCCAGCCTCGCTACTCGCCCGACGGGACCAAGATTGCCTTCGGGTCGTTTCGGTCCGGCCCCCGCGAAATCTGGATTGCGGACGCGGACGGATCCAATCCTGTCCCACTGACGTCGTTCGGCGGGCCGCTGGTGGGTTTCATGAACTGGTCGCCCGACGGCCAGCGGCTGGTCTTCCATGCGCGGCCCGAAGGGCAGGCCGATCTTTTCGAGATCCCGGCCTCGGGCGGCGCGCCGAAGCGTCTCACGGCGCATCCGTCCGACGATACGCTTCCCAGTTATTCGCACGATGGCCGCTGGATCTACTTTACGAGCAGACGCTCCGGGCAATTGGAGATCTGGAAGATGCCGGCCAAGGGCGGCGACGCCACACAGATGACCCGCACAGGCGGGCTGATGCCCCTCGAATCTCCGGACGGCAAGACGCTGTATTACGGCCACCCCACCCGGGAAAAGGGGATCTGGAAGGTTCCGGTCGAGGGCGGCGAGGCCACCCAGGTCACCGGTCCAACCGGCGGGCAGTCTGCCTTTGCCGTGACCGCTGAAGGAATCTACTACACCGCGGCGCCGGACGTCCAGTCAGAACTTTGTTCGGTTCCACAGCTTCGCTACCGGACAGAGCCGGCCGGTGGCGGCGGCGAAAGCGCCGTTTGGCATGGGGCTCAGCGTCTCGCCGGATGGCCGTTTTGTCCTCTTTGGCCAGATCGAGCATTCCGGCAGCGACCTGATGCTGATCGAGAACTTCGCGGTGAGGTAGCCTCTCAAGCGGCGCAGCCGGCGACGATCTGAACTGCCCTTGCGATCTGACAGACCCGAGTGTGGCTGATCCGGCGCAGCCCGAACCGACAACCGACAACCGACAACTGACAACTGACAACTGACAACTGACAACTGCCAACCAACAACTTGACTACAATACACCTATGGCCTCCCGCCGCCGCGTCCTCATCGTCGACGACGAAGAGAACCAGCGTTCCGGCCTGGCAGCCATGGTCTCGGAATGGGGCTACACGGCCGAAACCGCCGCCGACGGCCAGGCCGCCCTGGCGAAGCTGGAGGCCTTCCCGGCCCACGTCATCGTCACGGATCTGAACATGCCGGGCCTCGACGGCTTCGGCCTGCTGCGGCGGCTGGCGGAGCTGGGCAACGCCCCGCCGGCCATCGTGCTCACCGCCTACGGCTCCATCGAGAACGCCGTCCGCACGGTGCGCGACCTGGGGGCCTTCTGGTTTCTCGAGAAACCCATCCAGGCTCACGCCCTGCGGGTGCTGCTGGAGAGGGCCGCCCAGCAGAGCGCCCTGGCGCAGGACCGTGAAAGGCTCCAGCGGCGCCTCAGCTCCAGCGGCGAACTGGAAGAAATGGTCGGCCGCTCCCCCGTCATGCGCAACGTCTTCGCCCTGATCCAGCAAATGGCCCCCAGCCGCGCCCCGGTGCTGATCACCGGTGAGAGCGGCACCGGCAAGGAAATGGTGGCCCGCTCCATCCATCGGCTCAGCCACCGCCACGACGGCCCCTTCGTGGCCATCAATTGCGCGGCCCTGCCGGAAACGCTGATGGAGAGCGAGCTGTTCGGCCACGAGAAGGGGGCCTTCACCGGGGCCTCCGAGCGCCGCGCCGGCTGCTTCGAGCTGGCGCAGGACGGCACCCTGCTGCTGGACGAGATCGGCGAGATGACCCCCACCACCCAGGCCAAGCTCCTGCGGGTGCTGGAAGACGGCCGCGTGCGGCGACTCGGCGCCAAGGCCGAGGTGCAGGTCGACGTGCGGGTCCTGGCCGCCACCAACAAGGTCCCGGAGGTCGCCCTCAGCAAGGGAGAGATCCGCCAGGACCTCTACTACCGCCTCAACGTATTTCACATCCCGCTGCCGCCGCTGCGGGACCGCCGCGAGGACCTCCCGCTCATCAGCGCCGCCCTTCTCGAAGAGCTCAACCGCAAGCACTCCTGCCGGGTCAGCGGCCTGGAGCCGGCGGTGCTGGAGCGGCTGGAGCGCCACAACTGGCCCGGCAACGTCCGGGAGCTGCGCAACGTGCTGGAGCGCGCTGTGATCCTGTCCGGCCACGGGATGATCACCCGCCAGCACCTGCCGGGGGACTTTCTGGCCTCCAGCTCGGCCGTCTTGCCGGCCGCCGATGGCGACGCCGTCTCCTTCCGCGTCGGCGCCACCGTGGCCGAAGCCGAAAAAGGCCTCATCCAGAGAACCCTCCAGTTCACCCGCAACAACAAGACCCGCGCCGCCGAGATCCTCGGCATCAGCCTCAAGACGCTCCACAACAAACTCAAGGAATACGGCCCCGGCTGAGCCCCCCTGGCCCCTCGCTATGTCCTTCAAGCGCCGCCTGAGCCTCTCGATCGTCGCGCTGCTGCTGGCTCTGGTGACGACCCTGTCGAGTCTCTACCTGCGGTACCTGCTGCGGATCCAGTTGCGCTTCTCGTTGCAGCAGGCCGAAATCCTGGCCGAGCAAGTGCGCGGCAACGTCCAGGAAACCCTCGCCGAGCAGATGGACGGACGCGGTTTCGTGCCCGAGACCGTCAGCCAGGACGCCTACCTGCCGGCCTTCCTGGAGCGGGTCATGGGCAGCTCTCCTACCATCGCCGAGATCGCCGTCACCGACCAGACAGGCCGGATGCTGGCCGGTTCTCTGGGCTCCACCCGCCCGGACTGGGCCCCGCTGCCGCCGCTGAAGGGTCTGGCCGACGCCGGCTTCGTTTCTCAGTTGCGGTCGGTCTATGCCCCGCGGCGGGACTACCAGGTCTCGCGGGCCCTGGCCCTGGAGGGACGACCGGTCCTGATCGTGCACGTGGCGGTGTCGACGGCCTTCCTGCGCCGGGAACTGGAGCCGCAGATCCGCCCCCTGGCCGCCTCGGTGGTGGCCAGCCTGCTGGGGTCCCTGGTTCTGGCGGTGGTGTTCTCCCGGGTCGTCTTCCGCCCGCTGGACCGGCTGGGGGAAGCCATCGACCGCATGACCCGGGGCGAGTTCGCCCCGCCGCCGGCCGAGTTCCCCTCCAGGCGCGATGAGTACGGCGCCCTGGCCTCCAAACTCAGCCTGTTGGGCCAGCAGTTTCGCGATGCCCGCGAGGGCTTCAGCTCCCTGCGCGGCAACATCGGGCAGTTGATGAACCGGCTGGAGGGAGGCGTGCTGCTGTTCGACGCCGACGACCGGCTGATCATCGCCAGCGCCGCCGCCGAGCCGTTTTTGGGCGCCGGTCGCTGGCAGATGATGGGCCAGCAACTGGAGGACGTCTTTGCGGCGGGAACCGAGATCGGCGCCCTGGTGGCCAGCGCTGCCAGGCTCCGCCAGCCGGTGGCCGACCGCCTGGTGGAACTCGACCAGGTCCCCGGTTCCCCCGGCCGCGTCCTGGTCAGCGTCGAGCCCATCGAGGACTTTGCCACCCGACGCCGCCTGGGCGTGCTGGTGACCTTGCGGGACGCCGAAACCCGCCGCCAGATCGCCACCCAGGTGGAAGTCTCCAACCGCCTGGCGGCCATCAGCCAGCTCACCGGCGGCGTGGCCCACGAGATCAAGAATCCGTTGAACGCCATCACCCTGCACCTGGAGCTGCTCAAGAGCCGCTTGACCAAGAGCGGCCAGGAACCACCGCCGCAGCTGGAGGTCATCGCCCGCGAGATGGCGCGGCTGGACCGCGTGGTCAAGACCTTCCTCGATTTCACCCGGCCGGTGGATCTGAAGCTGGCGGAGGTGTCGCTGGGGGGCCTGATCGAGGAGGTGGCGGCGCTGGCGCAACCCGAAGCCCAGCAGCACCAGGTGCGAATCCTGGTGACTGCCGCCGGCCCGGAGGCCATGATCCAGGCCGACCGCGACCTGTTGAAGCAGGCGGTGTTGAACCTGGCGGTGAACGGCGTGCAGGCCATGCCTCAGGGCGGCGAGCTGGAGCTGGCGGTGGCCCGCGCCGGCCCCGATGTGGAGCTTTCCATCTCCGACCAGGGTCTGGGTATCCCTCTTGAGAATCGCGATAAGATTTTCCGGCTCTACTACACCACCCGGCCTCAAGGCACCGGCATCGGGCTGGCCATGGCCTTCCGGGTCGTGCAGCTCCACAATGGTACAATCGATTTTTCCAGCGAGGTAGGGCGGGGAACGACCTTTCGCGTGAGGTTCCCGGTTTGGGAGAGCTAAGGGACAAGGCGGCGCTGGCCGTGGTGCTGCTGTGGGCCGCGGCCTCGGCGGGCTGGACCCCGGGGTGCAACCGACAACCAAAGGCGCCCCTGACCCCGCCGGCACCGGCGCCGCAGGTGGTGGCAGCATCCACCGAGCCCCTGTCGGTCCCTCAAACGGCGGTGCGCTTGCCGCCGCCGCAACCGGTTCCACCCGAAGCCGTGCCTCCGCAACCAAGCCCCGCCGGCCCGGAAGAGACTCCCAAGCCGGAGCCCCCGCCGCCGAAACCACCCCCGCGGCGACGCCCGGCCCCCGCCACCGCTGCGCCTCCGCCCCCGGTCCCGATGGCCCCGCCGGCCGCCGCTTCCCCCAGCCCGCAGTTGCGGCCCCTGTTGACCACCGAACAAGAAACCGACCTGAACCGCCGGTTCCAACGCTCCCTCGAGCAAGCCGAGAAGTCCTTGGGGCGCGTTCCCCCCCATCGCCAGCAGGAGGTTTCCGTCGAACGCGCCAAAGCCTTTATCAAACAGGCGCAGCAGGCCCAACGGCAGGGCGACCTGATCCGGGCCACCAGCCTGGCCGAGAGGGCCGAGCTGCTGGCGTCGGAGCTGGCCCAGACTCCCCGATAACCGTGAGCCTTCTCGGCATCTGGCGACCCTTCGGACTGGACCTGGGGTCCGGCATGATCAAAGCCGTCAGGCTCACCATGCGGGGCGACCGCCGCGTGGTAGAGCGCGCCGCCATTTGCGCCATGCCCGGAGGGGCCTTCTCGGGGGGCCTATACCTCGACCCGCCGGCCATCTCCGACGCCATCCGCAAGCTATGCCGCGATCAGGGCCTGAAAGGGGACCGCGTGGCGGTGGCCTTGGGCGGACCCAATGTGCTGCTGGTGCGCCTGAAGATCGAACGTGGTCCTGCCGAGGCTGTCGAAGCCCAGGTGAGGGAGGCCGTGGCCAAGGTGGGGCCGTTCCCGCTGGCGGAAGCCTGCCTGGATTTCCAGATTCTGGATCCGCTCCCAGCCGCCAAGTGGGTGGAGGTCGTCGTGGCCTTGGCCCCCAGTCGAAAGGTCTCTCGCCTCACCGAGCTGCTGGAGCGCGCCGGCAAGACCCCGGTGACAGTGGAAACCACCGCCTGCGCTCTGGCCAACGCCTTTGAGGTCAATTACGAGCCGGTGCCGTCCGATGTCAACCTGCTGGTCCACCTGGGGGCGGCTCTTCTGACGGTTGTGGTGCTGCGGGGGACCACGCCGGTGCTGGCACGAGACCTCGAGCTGGCCACCACCCCGCTGATGCCGGAGCGCGCCCAAGTGGCTGAGCGGGCAGCGCAGGAGATCGCCTCAACCCTGGAAACCCTCGACCGCTTGGCCGAGGACCGGCCCCTGGAGCCGCGTGCTCCCCAGATCCAGCGGCTGCTCCTCTCCGGCGGCGCCTGCCGCATGCGGGGACTCGAGCAACTTCTGCGATCCCGCTTCCGGTTTCCGATCGAGGAACTAGACCCCTTCCGCAAGATCGAATTCCAGACCCTGGATGCCCTGGGCCGGCTGGTGCGCGATCATGTCCACTGTATGGCTGTGGCGGTCGGTCTGGCCCTGCGCGGGCTGGAGGACGCGTGATCCGGCTCAACCTTCTCAAACAGGCGCCCGCCGCGGCGCCCACGTCCCGCCAACCGGCTGGATCCGGGATCCGAATCCTCCAGCGCCGGGAGGCGGTGCTCGGGATGGTCTTGCTGGTGGCCGGCGGCGGCATGCTCTACTATCTGGTTTCGCGGCCGCCCGGACAAACCTCCAAGACCGCCAAAGCAGCGCTGCCGCCAGCCCCGGCGCCAGCACCTGCCCCTGAGCCGAAACCGTCTTCACCGGCCCCGGCGCCGCCGCCCCCAACCCCCAAGCCGGAGCCCTCCCCGCCCCCCAAGGCACCCAGCCCCCAGGGCCGCTGTGAGATCCTTCAGGTTTCGGCCAGCACCGGTCCCACGGGCCTGACGGTGTCGGTCCGCTCCGCCGCTCAGGTCAAGCACAAGGCCTTCGAGCTGAGGTCTCCCGACCGGATTGTGGTCGATTTGCCTGGTTGCCGGGCCTTGGCCGGCAGCCGGCAGTATTCGCAGCTCGTCAAACACCCTCAGATCGAGCGGGTCCGCGGCAACCAGTTCCGGCCGGATCTATATCGCCTGGTGCTCGATGCGCGGTCCTTGCCCCGGTACCAGATCCGCTCGATCTCGGGCGGCCTGGAGATCCGCATCCTGGGGGGCCAGCCATGAGGTTAATGCCACGATGTGGGGCGGCGCCCCCGCGCCGCGGCTGGCCCCCTGGCCAGCCTTTTCCGGATTTTTCCGTAACCCGGCCAAGCCGACCAGGGCCCAGAGGGCGCCCCCGGCTGCGACCCAGGGGGGCCGCAATTAAACCATGATCTCCCCGCGCCTGGCCCGGCTGGTCGAGCACCTGGCCCCCGCCAAAGTGCAGGCTCTGATCGTCTCGGGTCTGCCCAACGTTCGCTACCTGACCGGCTTCACCGGCAGCAACGCCCTGTTGCTGGTGACCAGCGAGGAAGCCGTGCTCTTTACCGATGGTCGCTATAAGACGCAAGCGGCCCAGGAGGCCCAGGGGGTCAAGGTTCTGGTGGCCCGGGGCGCCGTGGTGCGCGCCCTGATGGGGTCGGTGAAGCGCCGGCGGCTGCGGCGGTTGGCCTTCGAACGCAACCGCGCCACCTTCGATCTCTACCGGACGCTGCGGGAGGGCCTGGCCGGATGCTGGCTCAAGCCCCTTTCCAGCCTGCTCGAAAAGCTTCGGGCCGTCAAGGATGCCCCGGAGATTGCCGCCCTCCGCCGGTCCGTGGAGCTGAACTCGAGGGTGTTCGAGGCGGCGCTGCCTCGGCTGCGGCCCGGCCGCCGCGAGACCGACGTAGCGGCGGAAATCGAACACCTCATGAGGCGCAAGGGCGGCCAGGGTCCGGCCTTTGACACCATCGTGGCAGCCGGCCAGCGCTCCGCCCTCCCGCACGCGCGGCCAACCCATAACCTGTTGAGAAAAAATGACCTTGTCCTGCTTGACCACGGTGTTATACTCGACGGATACGCCAGTGACATGACCCGCACGGTGGCGCTCGGCAATCTGGACTCGGACCGGCGCCGGCTCTACGGCGCGGTGCTGGAGGCGCAGTTGGCGGCCATAGCGGTGGTTCGGGCTGGTATCCCGGCCCGGCAGGTGGACCAGCAGGCTCGATCGGTGCTGGAGAAACACGGCTTGAAGGAAAGCTTCGTTCACTCCACCGGCCACGGGGTGGGTCTGGAGATTCACGAGCGGCCCCGGCTGGGCCGCGGCGAGCGAACCAGGCTGCAAGCTGGCATGGTCGTCACCATCGAACCGGGCGCCTACGTGGAAGGCCTGGGGGGCGTCCGGATCGAGGACATGGTGCTCGTGACTGCCAACGGCTGTGAGGTCCTCACACGCACGCCGAAGGATCTGCGGGTGTTATGAACCTCAAAGAGATCAAGGAACTCATCGACACGCTGATCGAAAAGGACATCGCCGAGTTTGAACTCGAACAGCGCAACGAAAAGATCCGCATCCGCAGGAACCTGCCCAACAACGGGCTGCCCCAGCTCACGGTGGTGGGGACCGGGCCGGCCCTGGCGATGCCTTCCGGCCCGCCGGCAGCGCCACCGGTTTCCCCAGCCGAACCGCCCGGGGCGGGCCGCCTCGAGGAGGCCCTGCACATCGTCAAGTCTCCCATCGTCGGGACCTTCTACGAAGCCGCCTCCCCCGGGGCGCCCCCCATGGTCCGGGTCGGCGACAGCGTGGAGGCCGGCCAGGTGCTCTGCATCATCGAGGCCATGAAGCTGATGAACGAGATCGAGGCCGACATGGCCGGGGTGGTCGAGAAACGATTCGTTTCCAACCAGCAGCCGGTCGAGTACGGCGAGGCCCTGTTCGCGATTCGTAAGAGGGCGCCCTAATGCCGCATAACATTAGGGCCTGAGCCTCCACCCCCGACCAGAACATGTTTCGAAAAATCCTCATTGCCAATCGCGGCGAGATTGCCCTGCGCGTGATCGCGGCCTGCAAAGACCTGGGGATCCGCACGGTGGCGGTTTACTCGGAGGCCGACCGGGCCTCCCTGCACGTGCGCTTCGCCGACGAGGCCCTTTGCATCGGCCCGGCCAAGAGCGCCGACAGCTACCTGAACATCCCGGCCGTCATCAGCGCCGCCGAGATTACCGACGTGGACGCCATCCACCCCGGCTACGGGTTTCTGAGCGAGAATCCCGGCTTCGCGGAGGTTTGCGAGATGTCGGGCCTGACCTTCATCGGGCCCAGCCCCGGGGTCATCCGGCTGATGGGGGAAAAGGAGCAGGCCCGGCGGGCCATGAGCCAGGCCGGGCTGCCGGTGCTGCCCGGCTCCGACGGGCTGCTCAAGAACGCCGAGGAGGCCCTGGCCTGCGCCCGCCACATCGGCTACCCGGTCATCCTGAAGGCTGCCGCCGGCGGCGGCGGGCGCGGCATGCGCATCGTGCGGGAACGCTCCGAGATGGAGCCGCGCTATCACCAGGCCCAGCACGAGGCCGCCGTCAGCTTCCAATCTCCGGATGTGTACCTCGAGAAATACATCGAGCGGCCCCGGCACATCGAGTTTCAGGTGTTGGGCGACCAGGAGGGGCGCGTGGTGGTGCTGGGGGAGCGGGAGTGCACCATCCAGCGCCGCCACCAGAAGCTGATCGAGGAGGCCCCCTCGCCGCGCCTCGACGCCGCCACCCGCACGCGCCTGGGCGAGCAGGTGGCCGCCGCCCTCACCCAGATCGGCTACACCAACGCCGGCACCGTCGAGTTCCTGATGGACCAGGGCGGCAGCCTCTACTTCATCGAGATGAACACCCGCATTCAGGTGGAGCACCCCGTAACCGAGATCGTCACCGGGGTGGACCTGGTGAAAGCCCAGATCCTGCTGGCGGGCGGCGAAACCCTGCCGGCGGTGATCCGCGAGCCGGTCGAGATTCGGGGCCACGCCATCGAGTGCCGCATCAACGCCGAGAACCCCCAGACCTTCGCCCCCTCGGCCGGGCGCATCACGCGCTTCTACCCCCCGGGCGGCAACGGCATCCGCGTCGACACCGCCGCCCATGCCGACTGCTTCATCCCTCCTTACTACGACTCACTGGTCGCCAAGCTCATCGCCTCCGGTGCCGACCGCGCCGAGGCCATCACCCGCCTCAGCCGGGCCCTCGACATGTTTGTCATCGAGGGCATCCACACCTCCATCCCCATCCACCAGCAGATCCTCGCCGACCCCGATTTCCTGCTCGCCAACTTTGACACCGGCTACGTCCAGAAGTTCATCCCGCAGCAGAAGGTGGGGGCGGGAAGGCTGTAGATCGTGGATCTGTCTCTACTCGGAAGCCATGGACTTCCGAGTTGCTTCCGAGTAAAATGCAGAGCTGTGGACCTGCTGGATCTCCTGCCCGGCCCGTTGGGCCGGGAAGTCAAAAGTCAAAAAGCAAAAGGCAAAAGTCAAAAGTAGAAACCCCCGCCCCGCCCGTTGGCCAGGCGGTGGTGTCGAGGATGGGATAGAGACTCCGGATCATGGGAGGCCGCGAGTGTCGATGTTACAATAAGAAAGAATGTCCTCTTTAGTCGATCTTATTAAGACCCTCATGGATCCGTGGCGGCTGCTGGATTTTCTGACCGGCTGGCCTGGCTACCTGATCCTGTTCGCGGTGGTGTTCGCCGAGACGGGTTTGCTGGTGGGATTCTTCCTGCCGGGTGATTCGCTCATGTTCACCGTGGGGGTCTTCGCCGGCGCCGGCCGGCTGGATCTGCTGCTGGTGAACCTGGTCCTGATGGCCGCCGCCATCCTGGGCGACAGCTTCGGCTTCCTGCTGGGGCTGAAGGCCGGCCCCCGGATCTTCCGCCGCCAGGACTCACTGCTGTTTCACAAGAAACACCTGGTCGAGACCCAGCGGTTCTACGAGAAGCACGGCGGCAAGACCATCATCTACGCGCGGTTCGTGCCCATCATCCGGACCTTCGCGCCGTTCGTGGCGGGGGTCGGACGCATGAACTACAAACGCTTCGTGGCCTTCAACGTGTTCGGCGGCATCGGCTGGGTGCTGAGCCTGACGCTGCTGGGCTACCTGCTGGGCAACGTGCCGCTGGTGAAAAACAACTTCGAGAAGGTGATTCTGCTGATCATCTTCCTGTCGATTTTGCCGGCGATCATCGAGGTGGCGCGGCACTGGCGCCGAGGCCGCCGGGCCCGGCAAGAGACGGTGGCGGTGGGGGGCCCCCGACTCGGAAGCGGGTGAGCTTCCGAGTACTTCCGAGTAGATTTCCGAGCTCCATCACCCCTTCCGGACAGCCAGGAGGTAGGAGGGCACTTCCCATGATCCGCGGTCTCTATCCCATCCTCGACACCACCGCCTGCCAACCGGCCGGGCGCGGCTTTCTACTTTACCGCCTGCCAACCGGCCGGGCGCGGCTTTCTACTTTTGACTTTTGCCTTTTGCCTTTTGACTTTTGACTTCCCGGCCCAACGGGCCGGGCCCGCCTTCCCATGATCCGAGGTCTCTATCCCATCCT